>Ga0268386_10000004_pt1 | contig 113773 bp, 92 predicted proteins | sample RVTome_15_FD_200260 | JGI IMG/M metagenome (GOLD analysis project Ga0268386, IMG submission 200260) | Soil microbial communities from uranium-contaminated site in the Upper Colorado River Basin, Wyoming, United States - RVT150D86... ... | reverse complement strand
AGTCGGCCTCCGCCTCCGCCGGGTGCGGCTTCACCACGCAACGGACGGCCTCCAGCGACTCGACCGCGGCCACCAGGGCCGGGAAGGCCGAGCCGATGGACTGATGGGTCTCCCGGATCCCGCGGTAGCGGCTGGCCACCACCACGAGGCGCTCGCCGTCGGCGACGCCCTCTGCCCGGCGCAGGGCCTCACGGTCCCACGACGCCGCCGCCCTCACGAGGTCGTCGAACTTCGGACTTCCGGTCACGACCAGTGCGCCCGGCGGGTACCGGCCTTCCTCGACGAGGAAGCGCCGCGCCGCCTCACCGAACACCGCGGTGCGGTCCGGCCGTGGACAGTCCCCTTCGTCCGAGCGGTGGAGGTAGGAGTAGTACCTCGGGTAGAGGATGCCGTGCTGCACTCCCACGCTGGGGATGCCCCGGGACTGACAGGCCGCCACCGCGGCCCGGCCCCATCCGCTGGACTCGGCGTAGAGGCAGACCACGTCCGGCCGAAGGTGGTCCAGCGCGGCCGCCATCTCCTCGTAGCAGCGCACCGCCCAGGGGACCTGGAGCAGAAGGGTGGCCGCCAGGTCCGGGGCGGCGAGGTCCGCGAACGCCACGCCGCGGTGGGAGAAGGCCTCGCGGACGCCCGGGCTTCCCCGCAGCGCCCGCCAGGCGCGGCGCATCTCCCGGTTGGCGTGCCTGAGCGCGCGGAACACCCCGAACCCCCCGAAGCGGTTGACGTGGACGTAAGGCGCGTCGCCGGGCGTGAACCGCGTCCACTCGCCGACGCGCGCCCGGAGCCCCCGGCGCCGGAAAGCGGCCCGGGGCCCGACGCCGATCACCAGCGGCCTGACCGCCGGGTCGTCGGCCGCTTCGGGGATCAGGCGATCGAAGTAGTGCTCGTACCTCACGGTGGTGCCCGTGTCGGGATCGCGTCTCGCGCGCCAGAACGCGGCGTGGGAGAGGAAGAGGATACGGCGCCGGCCCGGCTCCTCGGGCGGCTCGGGCGGTGCCCCGGCCAGGACGGCCTTGAGCGCCGATGCCAACGCCATGACGGCGTTCCCGCGAGCCTCCAGGGACGCCCGCCTCTCGCGCCAGCGCAGCGCCAGCCGCAGCGTCGGCGAGGGCCGGTGGCCGCCGTGGAAGAGGATCCCCCGGGCCGTACACGTCCGGGCCAGCAGCACGGTCTCCTCGGGCGTCAGCCCCACCGCGTCGACCTCCTCCGGCGTCGTTCCATCGAGGATGCGGTGGAACGTCTCGATCGCGCGAACCCAGCGCGGGGAGCGGGTGGAGTGGTGGAGGTACAGCTCGGCGAACCACCAGAGCGAGACGCCGTGCCAGTGGTGCAGCTCACGGAAGGCGCGCCCGTCCATCATCGGACGCGAGCCCCAGTCCTTGGTCCAGGCGATCGCCGCCTCGTCGATGCGGTCCGGCCCGTCGGCGCCGAGGAGGCCCGCGGCCCGGTGGTGGGGAATCCCGGCCCGGTCGAGTGCCTCGGCGGCGTCGACCGTCCAGGCGACCAGGCTGGCGCCGCTCGCGTGCCGGCGGGCGGCGGAGCGGGCGTCCGGGGTACCCAGGAGCACGAGCGACCTCGCTGGACCCTTCAAGACGGCCTACCGTAGCCGCCGACGTCCCGGAGCAGGCGGGCGGCCTGGTGGAAGACCTCGTCGACGCCGACCAGCCGCAGGCACTCCGGGCCCTCGGCGCCCGCGCACTCCCTCGGAGGCTTGCGGATGAGGTTGCAGGGAGAGCACCACAGCTCTTGCCTCACCACCACGTGGCGCGATCCGGGCACACCTTCGCCTCCGGAGAAGTAGCGGACGGGGTCGGACGGACCGAACACGCTGACGGAAGGCGTGCCCGCCGCGCAGGCCAGGTGCATCGGCCCGGTGTCCGGGGACAGGAAGAGGTCGAGCGCGCCGATGACGGCGAGGGTCTCGCGGACGGTGAGCCGGCCGGTGAGGTCGATTGGGCGGTGGGCGAGTCCCTGGGCGAGGCGGGCCGCGAGCCCGCGGTCTTCGGCGGACCCCGTCACCAGGACGGTCGCTCCCAGCTCCCGCTGCAGCCGCCCGGCGACGGCGCCCCAGCGGTCGACACCCCACTGCTTCACCACGCGCCCTCCGCTGGGATGGATCCCCACCAGCGGCCGCCGGCCGTCGAGCGCCAGGTTCGCGAGCAGGCGGAGGGCGAACCCGCGGTCTTCGTCGTCCAGCGGATCGACCGTCCGGCGCTGTTCCGGCGGCCCGAAGGCCGCGGCCACCGCGCGGCGGTTCTGTTCGACCCACGAGACCGTCTCGTCCAGTGCCACGACCTGGGTCAGGAGCCAGCCCCCGCCGGTGTTGGCGTAGCCCACGCGCAGCCGGGCACCGCTGAGGCGCATCAGCACGGTGGCGCGGACGTCGCCCTGGAGGTCGATCGCGAGGTCGAGGCGCTCGCGCCGGAGGGCGCGGGCCCGGGCGGCTAGTGCGGCCAGCGTCTCGTTGCCCTCGCTGGGCCGGCCCACCCAGGGGGCGTTCCACACCAGGACCTCGTCCACCGGCGCGCTCCGGGCCACCTCCTCGCTCCAGCCGCCCACGGCCAGGCGGATCCGGGCTCCCGGCAAGGCCGCCCGGAGGTCGGCGAGGGCGGGGAGCGACATCACCACGTCTCCCATGCGGTCGAGGCGCAGCACCAGCACCTCGCGAACCGACGCTGGATCGAGGTGCCGTGGCCGGGCCAGGCCGAATCCGCGCGCCAGCGCGTACGCGGCCCGCCCGGGCAGGTCGAGCGCGCCCAGCGCCCAGCGCTCGAGGGGATCGTCGACGCGGCTGCCGGTCCCTCTAACCGGCCGCCAGCGCCGCCGCCTGGACATAACACTCCTCGAAGCTCCGCGCCGCGGCCTCCCAGCTCAGACGCTCGCGTGCCCGGCGGCGCGCCTCCGCGCCCAGGCGTGCCCGCGTTTCCGGCTCGGCCACCAGCCGGCGCAGCGCTTCCGCCAGAGCGGCGCTGTCCTTCTCCGGGACGAGCAGGCCGTTGACGCCGTCCTCCAGGACCTCGGGGATTCCGGCCACCCTCGAGGCGACCACCGCGCGGCCGGCCGCCAGGGCCTCGAGAAGCGCGTTGGGCAGGCCGTCCACGTTGCCCGCCTGGTCAACCACCGACGGTATCGCCACCATGTCGGCGGCGGCCAGCGCCGCGGCCAGCGTCTCGCGGTCGAGGCTGCCCGTGAAGACCGCCGGCGCGCCGGCCGATCGCGCCTTCGCCTCCAGCTCGCCCCGCAGCCCTCCCTCCCCGGCGATCACCAGCCGGATCCCGGGCACGCGGCCGGAGGCCTCCAGCAGGTGCCCGAAGCCCTTCTTCTCGACCAGCCGGCCGAAGGCCAGCACGAGGAGGCCGCCGGGGGGGATACCGAGGCGCTGCCGCAGGCCGCGGGTGTCGCGGTCCGGCGAGAAGACCGACACGTCGACGCCGTACGGCACCGTGCGCGTTCGCTCGGGGCGCGAGCCCAGGCGCAGCGCGCGGCCGCGCAGGTCGGCGCTGCACGCCGTCACCGCCCCGGCGGCGGCGAGGGCGCGCCGGCCCAGGACGCGGGCCGGCCAGAAACGCTCGGCCAGGAAGACGTCGCTGCCGTGCAGGCTCACCACCAGCGGCAGGACATGGGAGCGGACGACGTCCGCGACGAAGGCCGCGTTCGGCACGAGCCAGTGGGCGTGGACGGCGTCGTAGCGGCGGGAGCGCAGCCGGGCCGCCACGGTCCGGCGCAGGGCCAGGGCCGCGAGCGGCGCGAGGGCGTAGGCCGCCGGCCGGACCCGGACGTCACGGTCGAGGCTCTGCGCGTAGCCCCAAACGCTCCACGCGTCGCGCGGCGCGTAGGCGTAGGGGACGAAGCGAACGGGCTCCTGCTGGCCGCGCCGAAGGTCGGGATGTGCGGGCAGGACGACCTCGACCTCGTGGCCGCGGGCCGCCACCGCCAACGCGATGGACTCGACGAAGGGTGCGGTCACGTCTCCCGGGAACTTGGGATACGAGGACGTGACCATCAGGATCCTCACGCGCCGCTCGTCGCGAAACGCGCTGCCGCAGGCTCGGTGCCCCCGCTCGTCACCCGTCCCGCTCGACCCCCGCCTCGAGGGCGGCCGGCCGGCGGCGGGGGCGGAAGCCGTAACGGAAGCGAAGCAGGGCGAAGTTCAGGAGCGCCATGTAGATCTCCTCGCCGGTGAGCTTCGAGGCGTCGCGGGCGCGGTTGCGGAAATGGATGGGCACCTCGCCCAGCCGGAAGCCGTGGACCCACGCCTGGTAGGCCATCTCTCCGTGGACCACGTAGCCGCTGATCCGGATCCGATCGAACTCGGTGGCCTCCAGCACCTCGCGCCGGTAGGCCCGGAACCCGCTGGTGGTGTCGCGGATCGGGATCCCGGCCACGAGCGCCACGTACTGGTTCGCCAGCCAGGAGAGCACGGGCCGGGCCCATCCCCACTCCGAGGTCCCGCCCCCGGGGACGTACCGCGAGCCGATGACCATGTCGTGGGAGCGGAGCTCGTCCAGGAACTTCCCGATCTCGGAGGGGTGATGCGAGAAGTCGGCGTCCATCTCGAAGAGCACGCCGTAGCCCCGCGGGTCGGCGAGAGCCTTCCTGAAGGCGGCGATCACCGCCGCTCCGCGCCCGCCCTTCTCCTTCCTCTCGATCAGGTCGACGCGGCCGGGGAACTCCCGCATTGCCGCCCGGACCTCGTCGGCGGTGCCGTCGGGGCTGCCATCGTCCGCCACCCAGACGTCCAGCGCGTCGCGCTGGGCCAGCAGCTCGCGGATCAGCGGAGAGACGTTCTCCCGCTCGTTGTAGGTGGGGACGACGACGAGGATGCGTTCGGCGATGGCGGGCCTCACGGTCTGGAGGAGGAACCCACGAGTGTAGCACCCGCGGGGCCGGAGGCCGCGCCCGGCTCCACGCGGACGCGGTCCACGACGATCCCGAGGTCGCGGCTGTCGGTGGATCCGGGCAGCTCGTTCTCCGGCCGCCATGCCGCCGCGCGCCCGGTGAGCGGGTCGAGGACGTCCAGCCGCAGGACCGGGGGCCCGGCGGGGAGCGGGTCCGGGATCGCGAAGGCGTGGTCGTTCCAAGAGGGTCCCGCCACGAACTGGCCGAGCGGCCGTCCCGACAGTGACACCCGGACGAGTGCCGGCCTTCCCGCCGGCCTCTTGTCGGACGAGGCGGTGATCACCACGGTAGCGCCCGGACGCGCGCCGGCCAGGTACACCGAGGCGCAGGTCCCGGTCCAGCGGTAGGTCCGCTCGGCGCCGCCCTCCTTGTCGAAGAAGCCGGAGACCAGGAAGTCGTCGGAAGCGCCGACGTCCACCTCCGGCAGCGGCGGCACGCTCAGCTCCTCCGGCAGCACCACCCTCTTCAGGGTGAAGTTCAGCCCATGTCCCCGCGCCCGGCGCGGCAGGTCGTCCCGGTACGTCCGGTCCCACTCGATCGTACCGAAACGGTAGTCGGCGCCGGGGACGCGCTCCAGGAACAGGCCGCACAGGTTCGTGCGGTAGGTGTGCACGAAGTAGATGTTCCGGAACCGCCCGCGCCAGTCGCGGATCAGCCGGGCGAGGCAGTCGGGGCACTCCCGGTCGGGGTCGTAGCGGGCCAGCTCCAGCACGTTCACCCCGTGGATCGCCCACAGCGGCAGCGACAGCAGGTGGAGCGCCCCCGGCTGCTCGAAGATCACGACGTCCTCGGGACCGAAGCGGCGGGCCACGTCAGCCACGAAGCGCACCGAGTGGCGCCAGTCGACGTGCGAGGCGATCGCGGCCGTGTCCTTCAGGTACAGGCCCGCGAGGGCGAGGGCGAGAGCCCCCGCCGCCGCCCGGCGCAAGCCGCCGCTCGCCGCCCAGCGCCAGAGCAGGAACGCGGCGAACCCCAGGAGCCATGGGAGGACGACCGGGACGAACCGCCGCCAAGCGAAGAAGTAGTCGTTCCAGATCCTCAGCTTGTAGAGGTAGAAGCCGGAGAACACCACGGCGGTCGTCACGGGGAAGAGGTATTCCGGCCGCCAGCGCCGCACCACCGCAGCCAGGCCCAGCACGCCCAGGACCAGGCCCAGGGGAGTCACGAACCAGCCGAGGCGGACCAGCGACTGGGCGTCGTGGGCGGCCAGTCGCCGGAAGCCGAGCCTGGCGAGGATCCAGGGCGGGTCCCCCCGCCATTCCTCGCGCGACAGCCGCCCGTCCCCGTCGCCGCGGCCGTCGAGGGCGGCGAACAGCTCCGCCGTCCCGCCCGGTCGCGACGCGAACTCCCCCGATTCGAGCAGCCCGTCGCCGTCCCGGTCCAGCGCGGCGAAATTGCCGAGGGCGCGGTGGGGATCGTTGCCGTCGGCACCCGCCCAGGCGGAGAGCGCGGGCCGCACGAAGTACGCGTACCCCGCGAGGAGCACGACCGTGAGCGCGACCGCGGCCTGCAGCGCGGGCCGGTTCGCCTCCAGCCGCCCCAGCACCCGCGGACCGTGTCGGTGCGCGGCCAGGATGGCGGCGGCGGCCAGCAGCGCCAACGCCGCCCAGACGTGCGGGGGCTGGCTCCAGTACGGCCGCTCGACGATGCTCATCACGTACTTGCGCGACCAGAAGAGGCCGTGCGCGGCCGCGTGCACGGACAGGAGCGCCACCGGGATCAGGACCGGCGCCGCCGAGCCCCAGGGGAGCTCGCGGTGGGCACGTCGGATGAGGACGTAGAGCGCCAGCGGTACGAGGATGAGCGCGCCGTCGATCCGGACCAGCAGCGACAGGCCGAGGGCCGCGCCGGCCAGCGAGCCGAGAGCGGCCGAGCCGCTCCGCTCCCAGCGGGCGAAGGCGAGCAGTGCGGAGAATACCAGGAACTGCGAGACCGGCTCGGAGACGGGGTACCGCGCGAACCACACCTGCACGATGTTGACGGCCAGCAGCAGCCCGGCCAGCAGGGCCGGAGCCGGACCGAACAGCCTGCGCAGGGTGAAGAACACGGCCAGGGTGCCGAGAACCCCGAAGACCGGGGAGGTGGCGAGGGCCCCCTTCACGCCCATCGCCTGGAAGAGGTAGGCGCCGAAGGCCGGAAACAGGTGGAAGTGCTCCGGCACCACGCGGCCGGTCTGCGGCCGCTCCAGGGGGAAGCCCATGAACCGGCCCCACGACCAGTCCTCCGGCCGGTCGGGGTGGCGGAAGAAGAGGTCGAGCGCCTCCCGCGGGATCGAAAGCACCAGCGGGTCCGTGTACGAGACCCCCCCGGTGCGGGCGATGAGGCCCATCGCGGCCACGTAGGTGCCCGGGTCGCGGCCGCCAAGCAGGTATTCGCTCGGCCGCGCGTGGAGGGCCAGAGAGGCGGCGAGGACCGCGCCCACGGGCAGCAGCGCGCGCCAGCTTCCGGGTCGGGTCAGCGGCCACCGGAGCCGGCGGCGGCCGAGGAATGTGAGGAGCAGCGCCACGCCGGCGAGGACCCCGGCCGCGGCGAGGAGGGAAAAACTGCCGAGCTCGGCCAGGACGAGGCCGATCCAGGCCGAGGACATGACGCTGACCGCGACCGCCAGGAAGAGCGACTCGTCGAAGGGCAGCTCGTCCGCATCGCGACGGGGGAGGAGCGCGAGGAAGACGAGGCCGGGGACGAAGAACAGGACGAAGCCGGCGAGCGCGGCGGGCACCGGGGGGACGAGGCTCACAGCGCTCGGCGAGCCGTCAGGCCAGCTCGCGGACCGCCGCGGCGACGGCCCGGACCTGGTCGTCGGTCATCTCCGGGTGCAGCGGCAGGGAGAGCACTTCGCGTGCGGCCGCCTCGGCCACCGGGAGGTCTCCGGGCTTGCCACCCAGGGGGGCGAATGCGGGCTGGAGGTGGAGCGGGATGGGGTAGTGGACGAGGGTCCCGATCCCGCGCTCGCCGAGGGCCGCCGCCAGCGCGTCGCGCCGCGGGTGCCGCACGACGAAGAGGTGGTACACGGCCCCGGCGTAGGCCTGCTCCCGGGGGAGTGCCACCCCCGAGCCCTCCAGCTCCGCCCGGTACAGTGCAGCCAGCGCGCGCCGCCGCTCGGTCCAGGCTCCCAGGCGCCGCAGGCCCACCCGCAGGACCGCGGCCTGGACCTCGTCGAGCCGGCTGTTCATGCCGGCCACCTCGTGACGGTAGCGATCGCTCTGCCCGCCGTTGCGGAGCCGCCGCACCCGGCCCGCCACCTCCGGATCGTTCACCACCACGGCGCCCCCGTCACCCAGCGCGCCGAGGTTCTTCGTGGGGTAGAAGCTGAAGGCCCCGACGCCGGACAGGGCGCCCACCGGGCGCCCCTTGTAGCGGGCGCCGTGGGCCTGGCAGGCGTCCTCCACCACGGCCAGGCGGCGCGCCCGGGCGAGGTCCAGGATCGGGTCGAGGTCGGCGGGGTGGCCGTAGAGGTGGACGGGGAGGAGGGCCCGGGTCCGCGGCGTCACCGCCCGTTCCACCGCCGCCGGCGCGACGTTGAGGGTGACCGGGTCCAGGTCGGCGAACACCGGGCGCGCGCCGGTCCGCTGGACCGCCAGGGCGGTGAAGGCGGCGGTCAGCGGCGACGTGATCACCTCGTCGCCCGCGCCGATGCCGAGGGCCTCCAGGGCGAGCTGGATGGCCTCGGTCCCGTTCGCCACCGTGACGCAGTCGCGCGACCCGAAGGCCGCCGCCAGCTCGCGCTCCAGCGCCTCGCCCTCGGGGCCGAGGATGAACCAACCGGAGTCGAGAACCCGGGCGAGCGCCGCGTCGATCTCCGGGCGCAGGTCCGCCACACGGGCCTTCAGGTCGCCGAACGGGACCTTCACCGGTAGTGCTCCATGTGGCGGCGGTAGTAGTCGAAGGTCTCCTGCAGGCCCTGGGTGAGCGGGATCCGCGGCTCCCAACCCAGGGTCGTCCGTGCCTTCGTCGTGTCGGCGTAGAAGTCGCCGATGTCGATGCGCTTCCGCTCGGGCGGGAACGGCACCAGCGTGTACGAGCCCTTGCCTGCGATCCGGACCATCGTCTGGACGAGGTCGAGGAGCGAGATCGGTGCCTCCCCGCCCAGGTTGAACACCTGCCCGTCGGCCTCGTCGGAAGCGCCCGCCCGCAGGAATGCGTCCACCACGTCGTCGACGTGGTTGAAGTCGCGGCGCTGCGACCCGTCGCCGAAGATCTGGATCTCCTCACCGAGGACGGCCTTTCGCACGAACCAGCCGATGAAGCCCTGGCGGTTGTGCCGGACGAGCTGGCGGGGGCCGTAGGTGTTGGTGAGGCGCAGGGACGAGGCCCGGATCCCGTAGACCGAGTGGTAGACGAGGTGGTAGAGCTCTCCGGAGATCTTGTTGATCCCGTTCACGTCGGTCGGGTTCAGGAGATGGGTCTCGTCCACCGGCAGCTTGAGGGGCTTGCCGTAGACCTGGCGGGTGCCGGCGTAGACGATCTTGACCTCCGGGTTCCGTTTGCGGACCGCCTCCAGGATCGAGAGCTGGCTGCGGCAGTTGATCTCGAGGTCGGTGAACGGGTCGGTCATCGAGTCGATGTGGCTGACCTGGCCGGCCAGGTTGAAGAGGACGTCTCGGTCCCTGACCAGGTACTCCATCCCGTGTCCGCGCACGTCGGCGATGTTGACCCGCACCCGGTCCTCGTACCCGGCGAGGTTGAACGGGTTCCCGCCGTAGTCGGGGAGCAGGCTGTCGACGGCCAGAACATCGGCGCCGAGGTCGGCGAGGGTGCGGCAGAGGTTGGACCCGATGAAGCCGAGCCCCCCGGTGACCAGTGCCCGCCGGCCGCGGTAGAAGCCGCGGTGCCCGGCGGTCAATCCCGGCCCTCGGCCCCGGTGGCCGAGCGTGCGGGAGCCGTGGGAGTTGCTTCGGCGAGGCAGGTCTTCAAGTGCTCGCGGCGCACCACCAGCTCGAGCCACAAGCGCACCAGGTCGACGAGCGTGCGCCCCACACGGGCGAAGTTGAAGAACTGGCTGCGGCCGTAGGTACGGTGGTAGTGGTGGACCGGCACTTCCGCGATCCGGTAGCCATGGTCCTGGACCTTCTTCATCAGCTCCACGCAGATGACACCGGACGAGCGGGTGAGGGCCACCTTGCGGAAGACGTCCCGCCGCATCAGACGGAAGTCGCAGTCCACGTCGCGCAGCCGCAGGCCGAAGGCGGCCCGCACGAACCAGTGGTAGGCGCGGCCGATGACGATCCGGTGGAGGGGGTCGGAACGGCCGATCTTGTAGCCGTTGACGAAGTCGACGTCGGGTCCCAGGGCTTGATGGAGCCTGACCAGCTCGCGCGGATCGTACTGGGCGTCCCCGTCCGTGTAGAAGACGAGGTCCTTGGTCGCGTTCTCGAACCCCGTGCGCAGCGCGCCGCCGTACCCGCGGTTGCGGGGATGGTGCACGACCCTCAGCCAGGGGAAGTAGGCCTTCATCTCCTCGAGCAGCTCGCCGGTGTGGTCCGGGCTGCCGTCGTTGACGACGATGACCTCGTAGTCGTCGGTGACGCGGCGGGCGGTCATGTGCGCCAGCACGGCCAGGCTGCCGATGGTGCCGGCGTCGTTGTAGGCGGGAAAGAAGATGGAGAGGCTGGGACGGGAAGGGGTCAACCTACGCTCCGGCGAAAGAGGGACCGTAGCACGCTGTCTCTCGGAGGGTCAACCCGCGCGCTCCGCTGCCGGTCGGCGAGCGGGCCCGCTCCACCGAGCGCCCACACCAGGAGGATCACGGCCCCGGCACCCGCGCCGGCGAGGCCGGCCGGGAACCCCCGCGGCCGGTAGCGCAGGACGACGCGGTGGGTCCCCTCGGCGAGCGGGACGGCCATCTGAACGTGGTTCACGCGCACGACCGTCGTGGGCACGCCGTCCACGCGGGCGGACCAACCCGGGTCCCAACCCTCCGCCGCGACCAGGATCCCCGGGCCCGCGGCCCGCAGCTCCAGCGCCCCTCCAGCCGCCCGGACCACCTCGGCGCGCGAGGCCCGCCCTTCGGATGGCATCCCGGCACGCTCCACGTCGCGGGCGAGCGCCAGCGCTTCGCGCTGGACGTCCACCCCGGCGGACGCCGGCGCGGCCAGGGCCTGGACGAGGGCCGCGTCGTCGGCCACCGTCTTGAGCCGCTCGACCACGCGGGCGCGTCCCCCCGTGGCGCGGACCTCGAAGAGGCGGACACGCGGGCCGACGGCGGCTTCGCGGAAGCGAAGGGTGTCGCTCACGTAGGCGGACGGCAGGGACACCGCCGAGATGCCGCCCGCCGAGTCCACCAGAGCCAGGCGCGACAGGGTCCAGAACCCGGGCCCCGGCTTGCGCTCGATGCGCACCCCGTCGACGTAGAACCGCCCCTGCAGGCCGAGCACGCCCAGGTACCGATGGCCCTCGAAGTCGCCGCCCGGCGCTGGCCAGCTCTCCAGCACCGGCGCTCGATGGTGGCCGACCCGAGCGCGCAGGTCGGCGCGGTCCCACGCCCACTCCGCCGTCTCCAGCCCGGCCCGGACCGCGACCGGGATCTCACGCCCCGTGGCGAGCAGCACGTGGACGACCGCGATGACCTCCCCCTGGGCGACCTCCTCCGCGGCCGACAGCGAAGAGGCGATCCGCACCTCCGTGGCGGCGGCCAGGTCCACCGGGAACAGCCGCGGCCGGCCGGCCTCGACGGTCACGTCGAGCGGCTCGCCCAGCCCGAACCGGTCGGCCTCGCCGCGCAGCGCGGAGGCCGGCACCTGGACCCAGCGGATGCCGAACAGCGCGAGCCGATCCGGGTCGCTCCGGAAGAACCCTCCCGGCAGCGCCCCTGCCGGGCCCATGCCGCCCAGCGCCGCGCGGCTTCGCAGGGGGACCATGGGATCGTAGCCGCTGGCGCTGCGGCGGCCGTCGAGGCCTCCCAGGTTCGCGTAGGCGAGGTCCAGCTCCTCGCCCGCCGGCCACTCGCGGACCAGCGTGAGGATCCGCTCGCCCCGCCAGGCGCCCATCGCGCGGTCGATCGCCTCGCGTGTGGCCGTCCCGCGCTCCAGCTCGCGCCGGACGGGGGCCCCGTCCCAGACGCCTCGCGCGTGCGGCTGGAGGAGGAACGACACGGTGAGCGGCAGCAGGAAGACACCCGCCTTGGCCAGGTCCGGGGAGTCGGCCATCGAGAAGTAGAGGATCAGGGCGAGGGCGAACACGCCCACCGCTCCCGACAACCCCTCCTCCAGAGGACCCAGCGCGGCGGCGGACACCGACAATGCCGCGGCCGAGGCGAGGCAGGCGAAGAGGAAATACGCTCGGAGCCGGCGGCCCTCGGTCTCGCGCCGGCTCGCCCACTGGGCCGAGAGGGACAATCCGGCCAGCACCGACAGGGCGAGGTCGAAGACCAGTGCCAGGGCTCCCGGAGCGGCGAGCGGGCCGCGGCCCCACTGAAGGCCGAGACAGAGCGCGAGCGCGAACCCGAGAACCCGGACCGGCGTCCGGGTGAGGGCCAGGGGCAGGGCGGCCAGGGCCAGCGAGGGTGCGGGGGTGTGCGAGACGTAACGGAGGACCAGGCCGGTGACGCCGGGCAGAGGCGGCTCCCCCGCGGCGGCCAGGCCGGTGACCGAGCGGCCCGCCTCCGGGGCGGCGGCGAGCGTGGGGACGAGCTGGGGTGCGGCCAGGAGCAGGCCGGCCAGCACGGCGAGCGCACAGGCGGCGGTGCTCGGGGTCGCAGGCCCGGCCAGCAGCCGCCCGATCACCAGGCGGCCGGCGAGGAGCGCCCCGCCGGCCCGAGCCGCCTCGGGGGATCCCGCCAGGAGCAGCAGGGCGAGCGAGGCGGCCAGGGCGGCCGCGCGTCCGGCGGTGCCGCGGCCCATGAACGACTCCGCGGCGAGGAGTAGGAGAGGCAGCAGCGGCGCGGCGAGCACGGTGGGCGTGTCGCCGAGATGCCCGACGAGGTACGGCCCCAGCGAGAAGAAGAGGCCGGCCGCGTACGCACCGACCGTCTCGCCGCCGAGCCGGCGCACGTAGAGGAACGTGACCACCGCCGCCGCCGCCAACGACGCGATCACCAGCCCCTGGAAGGCCGCGAAGGACGGCAACAGCGAGGCCGCGACGACAGGAGGGTAGAGGACCCCCGGCCGGTACGCGGCCAGCAGCGGGGTCCCCATGAATATCGTGGGGTTCCACGAGGGCAGCTCCCCACGGCGGTAGGCCTCCCAGGCCAGGACCTTCAGGGGGTAGTGGAGCGCGGCGCCGTCCCCGGGGCCCAGGAGACGGCCCTCGCGGAGGGCCGGCGCGTGGGCGGCCAGAGGCAGCAGCGTTAGCAGCGCGATCGCGAAGGCGTCGCGGCGCCGGAGGGACACGCTGTCAGCTTCCGGTCACTTCCGGTCCTGGCCGGAGGCGATCTGCTCCGAGATGAGGCCGAACAGGAACACCACCACCGCGAGCTGGATGAGCAGGGCCGAGCCCATCGGGATCTTGCCGCGGGTCCAGACGTTGGCGATGCCGTAGACGGCGCCCAGCAGGAACGCCACGGCGCTCACCGGGAAGAAGACCTTGAGCGGGCTGTACAGAGTCACGATCTTGAAGATGATCAGGAGGAACTTCACGCCGTCGCGGAGCGGCCGGATCTTGCTCGTGCCCACACGGGCCCGCGCGGTGACCGGCTCGAAGGCCACGTTGTGGCCGGCCTTCAGAAAGGCGAGACAAGAGGTCGTCGGGTACGAGAAGCCGTTGGGCAGGAGGTGGAGGATCTCCAGCAGCCGCTCCCGCCGCGCCGCCCGGAACCCGGAGGTCAGGTCGGGAATGGGCCTGCCCGTCAGCCAGGAGGCCAGGGCGCGGAAGACGGCGTTGCCCAGTGCGCGGAGCGCCGGCTGATCCCGCGGCGACCGCGCCCCGATCACCATGTCGTGGCAGCCGATCGGGGCGACGAGCCGCTCCATGTCCTCGGGGTCGTGCTGGCCGTCGGCGTCCAGCAGGAGCACCACGTCCCCTCGGGCCTCGCGGATCCCCGTTTTGACCGCCGCGCCGTTGCCCTTGTTGTAAGGGTGCCGGACCACGCGCGCCCCCGCGGCGGCCGCCCGCTCCGCGGTTCGGTCCGTGGAGCCGTCGTCGACCACGAGGACCTCGAGCCACGGCGGTCCGGCCAGGACTCCGCGCACGACCGCGGAGATCCCCTCCTCCTCGTTGAAGGCGGGGATCACCACTGAGACCGCGGCCGCGTCAGGGGGTGCCGAAAGATCACCAGCCCCAGCGCTCAACGGCTCCTCGCGCTGTCGCGCTCGGCCGTCGCGACGGTGCGCGTCATCTCTCGGTGACTCCTCAGCCACGCGAGCGGGGCCCTGCCGCCCCGCCCCCCAGCTCCATCTTGCGCACCCGGTAGAGCAGGTCCTCGAGGAGCTTGCGGTTGCTGGCTATGAGGTCGGCCATGATGCCCCACTGGAGGGTCTGGAAACCCAGGATCAGCAGGAGCACACCGAGGATGGCGGACTGGGCGTGGCCGGTGAGCTGGCCCAGCCACCAGTGGAAGTACGCGTAGCGGAGCCCCAGGGCCACGCCGCCCAGGATCAGCGCCGAGCCGAGAAGGATGAAGACCTTGAACGGCTCGTACATCGCGTAGATGCGCAGGACCGTGGCGCCGCTGCGCTTGACGTACTCCCAGGTCGAGGCGAACAGCCGCGACGGCCGCGTCTCGCGGGCGACTATGGGAAGGTGGGTGATCGCCAGCTTCTTCTTGCCCGCCTGGATGATCGACTCCAGCGTGTAGGTGAACTCGCTCACGATGTTGATGCGAAGGGCGGCTTCGCGCGTGAGCGCCCGGAAGCCGCTGGTGGCGTCGGGGACGTCCGTCCCCGACACCTTGCGCACCACCCAGGATCCCAGGGTCTGCAAGCGGCGCTTCGTCCACGAGAAGTGGGCCACCTCCCCGACGATACGGTCGCCCACGACCATGTCGGCCTGCCCGGCGAGTATCGGCGCCACCAGCCGCGCGATCTCGTGGCTCGGATACTGGTTGTCCGCGTCGGTGTTGACGATCACGTCGGCTCCGAGCCGCAGGCACGCGTCCAGCCCCGCCATGAAGCCGGCGGCCAGGCCCTTCCGGCGGGTGAAGCGCACGACGTGGTCCGCCCCGTGGGCGCGCGCCACCTCGGAGGTGCGGTCGGTGGAGCCGTCGTCGATCACCAGCACCTCGACCGCGTCCACCCCTTCGATGGTGCGGGGGATCGCGGCCAGGGTCTCGGCGAGTGTCGCCTCCTCGTTGAGGCAGGGGATCTGGACGATGAGCTTCATGCGCTCCGTCGATGGCGACGCGGCGTGAGGCGGCGGCCCGAACGCGCGGCCGCCCGCGCGGGATTGACGGTAGCACACCGTCCGCGCCGGCGGTTAGCCGCCCCCGGGGCACCGCTCCGCGCTACCCCTTGGGCAGCATCAGTGTCGCGCGCAGGCCGCCCCGGGGCGAATCGTGCAGCGAGATCGAGCCCTGATAGAGCTCCGCGATGTCGCGCACGATCGCGAGGCCGAGGCCGGAGCCCGGCGCCCTCTCGTCCGCGCGCACGCCCCGCACCAGCACGGCCTCTCTCATCGCCGCCGGCAACCCCGGCCCGTCGTCATCGACAGTGAGCACGACGCCGCGCTCGGTCTCGACGGAGTCGACGACGACCCGCGTGCGCGTCCACGTGCAGGCGTTGTCGAGCAGGTTGCCCAGCATCTCGTCCAGGTCCTCGCGCTGCACGCGCGCGGCGTGAGACGGGGACACCCGGACGTCGATGGAGAGGTTGCGGTCCGCATGCAAGCGCAGCAGCGTGCGCGCAAGGCCATCCGCCGATTCCCTGATCGAGGATCGGGCCCCGGGTGCCGTCCCCGACGCCGCCGCCCGGGCGTGCGCGAGGTTGTAGTCGATCTGCCTGCGCATCCGCTCGACCTCCCGGGCGATCGAGGAGGCCAGTTCGGGCGCGCCGGCGGCTTCGGCGCGCTCCGCTTCCCGGGCGAGCACCGCGAGCGGCGTCTTGAGGCCGTGCGCGAGATCGCCCGCCTTCGCCACGGCGCGCCGGACCGCCCGCTCGCGGTGATCGAGCAGCGCGTTCAGATCGTCGACGAGCGGCTGCACCTCGCTCGGATACGCACCTTCGACGTGCCGGTCGCGCCCTTCGTGCACGCCGGCCAGCCGGTTCCGAAGGCGGTCGATCGGCGCGAGGCCGCGGCGCACTTGCACGACCCCGGCGACCATCGAGCACACGGCGCATAGCAGGACGAGCGGGCGCCTGAAGACGTCGTGCACGTGGAGGAACAGGGGGACGCGAGGATCGTGCTCGATCGCCGTGATCAGGGCGGCGCTGGCCGTGATGAGCAGGCCGATCGTCCAGAACGAGGCGCCGAGCACGACCCGGCTGCGCAGCGAGAGCCGTCCCTTCATGGCGCGGCCCGATACCCGAGACCCCGGACGGTCTCGATGATCGACGCTCCAAGCTTCCGGCGGAGTCGCGCGACGAACACCTCCACGGTGTTCGATTCGCGATCGAAGTCCTGGGCGTAGATGTGCTGCGTCAGCTCGCCTTGCGACACCACGCGATCGCGATGGTGCATCAGGTACGACAGGACGCGGAACTCGTGGCTCGTCAGCCTGACCGGCACGCCGCCGCGGGTGACGCGGGCCAGGCGTGGATCGAGCGTGACGTCGCCGCAGCGCAGCAGCGGAGACGCCTGCCCGCTCGCGCGGCGGATGAGGCTGCGAAGCCGGGCGAGCACCTCCTCAATGCGGAACGGCTTGGCGACGTAGTCGTCGGCCCCCGAGTCGATGCCGTCGACGGTTTCGCGCCAGCTTCCCCGAGCCGTCAGCACGAGGACGGGCACGGCAAGGCCGGATTCTCTCCAGCCGCGCAGCAGCGTCAAACCGTCGATGCGGGGAAGCCCCAGGTCGAGCAGCACGGCGTCGTAGCTTTCCGTCCGGACCGCGAAGTCGGCATGCTCGCCGTCGGCCGCCGTGTCGACGGCGTAGCCGGAGTCGCCGAGCGCGCGCGAGAGCTGGTCCGACAGAGCGGGCTCGTCTTCGACTATGAGTACTCGCACGACGGTGGTCCCTTATAGTCCAAGCGATGCTGAACCTGGGCTGAACGGGCCGTTCACCACCGGTTCAAGGGCCTTGCTGTATGGTGCCGTCATGTTCGACTTCACGAAGTACGAGTTCGGGTACAGCTGGTACGTCGCCTACGGGCATTTCGTGCCGCTCGCGCTGGCCGCCGGGCTCGGGGCCGTGGCCGTCCGGCGCCAGTGGCCGCGTTGGGTGGCCGCACTGGCGGGGGTCGTAGTGGCGTGGGCGGGTGCCGGCCTGTTCGTCGTGAACGTGGTGTTCGGCATCAACAGGCCGATGGAGCTCCCGACCACGCGCTTCCTGGCGTCGGGATCGGGCCGGGTGCTGGACGCGGGGGCAGGGTCCGGCCGGGCGGCCGTCGGGGTCCTGCTCGCGCGTCCCAAGGCCACCGTAACCGGACTCGACATCTACGAGGGCTACTGGGGCATCGACGAAAACACGCCCGAGCGGTTCATGACCAACGTGCGCATTGCCGGCGCGGGCGATCGCGCCGAGGTCCGCACCGGCGACATGCGCGACATGCCATTCGGGGACGCGTCCTTCGACGCCGTCGTCAGCGCCTACGCGATCGATCACCTCCGGCGCGACGGGATCGTCGAGGCCGTGGCGGAGGTGGCGCGCGTCCTCGAGTCCCGTGGCGAGCTCCTGCTGCTGATCGTCGACGCCAACTGGCTGACGTGGCTGGTCTCGCCCCACGCCATCGCTCATCATCCGGCGCCGGACCCGGGCCGTTGGCGCGCGCTGCTCGAGCAAGGGGGCTTCGTTGTCGAAGAGGAGGGCAGGAAGCCCGCCACTCTGTACTTCCTGGCCAGGAAGCGCCGGTAGCCGTCTTGTCTCGGGGTTGACGCCGGCTACGGCAGTCCCAGGACGTCCACCTGCAGGTCAGCCCACGAACCTCTCAGTTTCAGGTGGGCGCGGCCGCGCCGCGGCCGCGCTCCAGCACGCCCCGCCAGCCGGAGTAGAAGCGGAACTGGGCGACGTTGTCCAGGACCACGCGCTCGTCGCCGCGCACACCTCGCCGAGGCGCCCTGAGCGCCGCCGCGGCGGAGACCAGGCCCGGGGTGGCCTCCGCCGGGGCGAGGGCCGGCGCCAGGAAGCGGAAGCGGTCGTCCTCGGAGGCGCTGTGTCGCAAGGCGCTCACCCAACCGGAGAGACGGACGAGCGACGAGCCGATCTCGCTGGAGCCGAAGTCGAAGGAGCCGGGATCCAGCTCGAGCGGCCGGAGGTCCGAGCGGTGGTGGAGGTGGATCCGGTAGCCGTGGTCCAGGCCGACCCCGCGGGGCCGCCGCCGGCTGGAGGGCTCAGACAGGTACTCGCGCGCGATCGGCCCGCGGACGATCAGGAGCAGATCTCCACCGCCGAGGCTCACGGCTCCCTCGGAGGTCCGGAGGCGGAGCGACCCCCCTTCCCGGGCGCCGCCCAGCGCGATCAATGGACGGGCGGCAGCCTCGACGTCGCTCCCCGGCAGCACGTGCGCGGCCACTCCTCCGGAGGAGAGCCGTGCGGACTCGGCCCGGGCGTCTTCCGGCGTCGCTATGCGTTGGAGGCGGAAGCCTCCCCGCCGGACCTGCTGGTCGGCCTCGAAACGCGAGAGCCCCAGGGCCGCCGCCAGCCTCGACGGCTCGCCCGCACACTCGATCACGACCAGCGCTTTTTCGGGCCCCGCCGGCGTCCGGGGCGGGACCCCGCCCGTCGGGGCGGCCGTACGGGGGGAGGGAGCGACGGCGCTACAGTAGAGGCAGCGCGGTCCGGCGATGGGGAGGGGCCGCCCGCAGGCCGGGCAGGCCGGCATCAGACGTTGAAGCGGAAGTTGATGACGTCGCCGTCGCCCACGACGTAGTCCTTGCCCTCGAGCCGCAGGGTTCCCCTGTCGCGGCAAGCGGCGATGGACCCTGCGGACACGAGATCCTCGAAGGCGACTACCTCCGCCCGGATGAAGCCGCGCTCGATGTCCGAGTGGATCGTTCCCGCGGCCACCTGGGCTCGGGTCCCCCGCCGGATGGTCCAGGCGCGGCACTCGTCCTCCCCCGAGGTGAGGAAGGAGATGAGCCCGAGCAGGCCGTACGAGGTCCGGATCACTCGGTCGAGCCCCGGCTCGGCGAGTCCCAGGTCGTCCATGAAGGCGTGGGCGTCCTCGGGCGGCAGCTGGGCGATCTCCGCTTCGATGGTCGCCGACACCGGGCACAGGGCGAGGCCGGGCCGCTCCGCGAAGGACCGGAGCCCGCTCCCGGCCGCGAAGCCCTCGGCGTCCCGGATGCCGGACTCGGAGAGGTTCGCCACCACCAGCACCGGCTTCTCGGAGAGCAGCGAGTAGCTCCGGAGCCGGCGCCGGTCCTCGTCGGCGAGGTCGAGCTCGCGCAGGGGATGCTCGGTTTCCAGGGCCTGCTTGATCCTCACGAACAGCTCCCGCTCGGAGACGTCCTCCGCCCGGCGCGCCTTCTTGATGTTCGCGTCGAGCCGTTCGATCCGGCGCTCGACCGACCCCAGGTCGGCCAGTATCAGCTCGAGCTCCAGCATCCGGGCGTCCCGCAGCGGGTCCACCGACCCCTCCGGATGGGGGACCACGTCCGATTCGAAGGCACGGACGACGTGGACGAGCGCGTCGACACCCCTCAGGGCCGGCAGGTCCACCAGGGCCGAGCCCTCGCCCTTGACCACCCCGGGGACGTCGACGTACTCGACGGTCGCGTGGGTCTTCTTGCGCGGGCGGAACATGTCCGCGAGGGCGTCGACCCTCCGGTCGGGGACACGGGCCACCCCCACTCTCGGCTCGGGCCGGCCTCCGGCCGGGGCGGCCGCCCCGGTCAGGAGCTGGAAGAGCGCGCTCTTCCCCACCGCCGGCAGTCCGATGATTCCTGCCTTCACACCTTGCTGGCCAGGCGGCGCATCGTCGTCGCGCTGGGCGATCCCTTCCTGCGGCCTCGGGGCGGAGCGGTCCTGGGGCCGAACCAGGATTATAGCGGTCGCGGCCCCGCCCGGCCGGGCGGGACGGCGAGCGCGGGCCGCGTTCCAGGGTGTAGAATCCGGCCCCTCGCGATGGACGCCCTCGGCCCCGCGCTGGCGCTTCTTCTCCTGGGGGCTCCGGACCGCTCCCCCTCCCCAGGGCCCTCGCCTTCGGGGTCCCCCCCCGGTGCGGACGGGCCCGTGATCGTCTTCCTCGTCGACAACTCCGCCTCGCTGCCCAAGCTCGATCCCAACGAGAAGCGGGTGGCCGCGCTGGAGAAGATGTTCGGCTTCCTCGAGGGCCGGGCCTACCGCCTGATCCTCTTCGGCGGCCGCCGGGAGGTGTTCGTGGACGAGCCGGCCCGCTACCTCAACAACGGGCAGTGGACCGACTTCTACTTCGCGTTCGAGCGCGCCCGCGATCTGACGCGGGAGTATCCGGCCGGGACCGAGTTCCGGATGATCCTCCTCACCGACGCGATCCTGGACCCGGGGCCGGCGGACTGGGCGGACCTCGGTGGCCCTACCGGCGAGGAGCTCAAGGGCTTCTCGGTCGAGCGCACGAAGGCGCTCGCCGCCGAGATGGAGATCCCCCTCTATGTGATCCTCGTGGGCGAGCCGCCCGCCGAAGGCGTAGGCGCCGGCGAGGAGCGTGCCCCTCAGATGATCCTCGACCTGGTCCGTGCGGCGAACGGCGCGCGCGCCTCCGAGATGGCCCAGACCCTCGCCGCCTTCTTCGCCGACGACGGCCTCCTCGTCCGGAAGTTCGTGTTCCGGGTGGCGCCCAACGAAGGACTCGAACGGATCGAGCCCGTGGTGAAACGGATCGTGGCGCCACCGAGGCCGCACGTGGAGGCCCAGGTCTTCACGTTCCTGGTGTTGCCCCTGAGCCTGACGGTGTTCCTCCTGCTGGGGATCGCGGTGCGGTCGTTCCCCGGGCCGGGAGACCTGGAGGTCCTGGAGATGCACCTCGGCGTCCCCGTCCATGTCGCCGCGGACCGCCTGCACAAGCTGGAAGCGGGCGGCTGGGCTCCGAAAGGGCTGTCCCTGGCCAGGCAGCCGCGCGACGCCTCGGCGACATTTACCTACCAGGTCCCCGCCCACGACCTGAGCGGCGCGGGCGTGGACACCGCCGGCGCCGACCCACTGACGCTGGCCCTCCTGCCGCTCGGCCTCGAGGACCTCCGGCGGAGGCTCGAGGACTACTCCGACGACGGGACCAAGGAGGAGAAGATCTACGCGCTGAATCTCGACTACGTGGCGCGAAACCTGGACCCCAAGCAGGCGGAGCGCGTCCTCAAGTCGGGCCCGGCGGAGCGCCGCCGCACGCCGTCGGTGGACTTTCTCCGCGCGAAGACGCACCTCCTCGGGAACGAGGACCTGCGCCGCGGGCTGACCGAGCCGCGCGTGCAGGTGATCGGCTACGGGAAGGGCGCCAAGCGCAAGGACCTGGCCCCTGGCGACGCGGTCCGGGTGGGGCGCTACCGGTTCCGCGTGCTCAGCGCCGACCGGGGCGGCCGCAAGGACCTCCGCCTCGCCCTCTGCTACGACGGCGTCCCGTCGCTGCTCGGCCTCAAGACCCTCCTCCCCGACGCCTTCCAGAGGGTGTTCCGGATCCGCCGGAGCAGCCAGCGGGTCGTGACGTGAGCGACGTGAGCCCGCGCACGGCGCGTCGCGTCCGTGATTGCCCGCGCTTCCTCGCCGGGCGTAGACTTCCGGGGGCTGCCATGGCCCCTCCGATCCTCGTCGCCGGTCTCGACGGCCGCAGCCTGCTGCTGGAGGCGCCCGTCCTGCAGCGGGACCGCCACGTCGTCGAGGAGAGAGCCGGCGCCCGGGACCTCATCGACGCCGTCGCCGCCTGCGGGACGCGCCTGGTGGTGCTGGGGACGCGCCTTGACGACCTGAGCCTGGGCGAGACCATCCGCCGCCTCCGGTCCTCCGCCGCCACGCGGCACGTCTCGATCCTGGCCCTCGTCCCCGCCCCGGAGCCGGCCGAGACCGACACCGAGGTGGTCCGTTCCGGTGCAAACGCGGTCCTGCGCCGCCCACTCGACCCGGCCCGCCTCGAGAGCTGGATCGCCAAGCTCCTCGCCGTGCCCCGTCGGGTGGAAGCCCGGGTGCCCGTGCAGGGCCACGTCATCGGGACGCCCCGTTCTTCGGGCCCGGCCCATTTCTACGGGCTCACGCGGAACCTGAGCGTGAACGGCATGCTCCTGGCCAGCCCAATCCGCCTCGCCGAGGGACCGGACCTCGAGCTGGAGTTCCACCTGCCGAGCGCGAACCCCCGCCTCCGGGCCCTCGGGCGCGTCGTACGGGAGGCGGGGGAGGTGGCCTGGCCCTATATCGGCTACGGCGTCGAGTTCATGTTCGTGCCTCCCGAGAGCCTCGACGCCATCGCCTCCGTCGTCGCGCAGTGGAACGCGGGCCAGCCGGCGTCGGCCGAGGACGTGACCGCCGGGATCCACTCCACGATCCGCCGTGATGTCTGGGTCTACGAGATCCTGGAGCCGGTCTCCTACGGCGAGGGCTGGCAGGCGGAGATCCGGCGCGCACCGCGGGAGGCGTGGAGGCCGGGGGGAGCGGGGCCGTTCTACGTCGTCGAGGGCGCCTCCCGCGAGGAGGCCCTGCGCGTGGCGAAGCGGTTCCTGAGCCGCCTGGCCTGACGTGGTGGCGCACGCGCGGACCTCGCGCCCGGAGGTCTCGGTGCTGCTCCCGGTCCGCGACGCAGGGGACACCCTCGAGGAGTGCCTCTCCTCGCTGGCGGCGCAGAGCCTGGCCGAGCACGAGGTGATCGCGGTCGACGACGGCTCGTCGGACGGCAGCGGCGCGCTCCTCGAGGCCGCCGCGCGCCGTGACCCTCGTATCCGCGTGCTGCGGACGCCCCCACGAGGCCTCGTGCCCGCCCTGAACCTCGCCCTGTGGGAGGCGCGGGGGGCGCTGCTCGCTCGGATGGACGCCGACGACGTCGCGGATGCGCGCCGGCTCGAGGTCCAGGCTGACCGCCTGCGGGAGGACGCGCCGACGGCGATCCTTGGCTGCCGGGTACGCCTCACCGCGTCGTCCGGCCCGCCCGGCGCAGGGATGAGGACCTACGTCGATTGGCTGAACGGCCTAGTCGACCACGACGCCATCTCGCGCGACCTATGGGTGGAATCGCCGCTCGTCCACCCGAGCGTGATGCTCCGCGCGGGTGCCCTCCGCCGCCTCGGAGGCTACCGCGATATCGCCGGCCCCGAGGACTACGACCTCTGGCTGCGCGCGGCCGCCGCGGGAATGCGCTTCGGCAAGGTGCCGGAGACGCTACTCGAGTGGCGCGACCGCCCGGGGCGGCTCACCCGCACCGACGGCCGCTACGCGCCGGAGCGGTTCCGGGCCTTGAAGCTAGACCACCTCGAGTCGGGACCGCTCTCCATCCCGCGCGGTGTCGTCATCTGGGGCGGCGGCCCCGTCGGAAAGGGCTGGGCCCGCGCCCTCGCCGCACGCGGCCACCGGGTGGAGGCCTTCGTGGAGGTGGACCCGCGGAAGCTGGGCCGGACGAGCAACGGCGTACCGGTCGTGCCCGTTTCCTTGGCTGCCGCGTATACCGGCGCTCTCCACCTCGCGGCGGTGGGACGGCCCGGCGCGCGCGGGCGCATCCGCGAGCAGGCGGCGCGCCTCGGGCTCGAGGACGGCCGGGACCTCGTCGCGGTCGCCTGACCACGGCGCTGGACGTCCCGGGCGTCTGGCCCTCGTCACCGCGTGGCGTGTGCGCATGCGCGGTCCGGCGGCCTTGTTGTAAGCTGAGGCGGTGGCGAGCACAGCGCCCCGGGGAGGGGCCGGAGCCCTGAACCGCCGGCTGGCCCTCGCCCTCGCCTGCGTGCTCCTGGCGGGCGCTCTCGGACCGGCTGCAGCGGCGCCTCCTCCGTCTCTCACGCTCATGCAGAAGCTCACGCGGATCCTCTCCCTGGAGGACCACCGCACGGTGGGCGGCGGCGAGCTCGATCGTTACCTGCGCGACCCGGAGCGCAGCGTCCGGCGGCGCGCGGCCCTCGCCGCCGGACGGATCGGCGACGCCGTCCTGCTTCCCACGCTGGTCGAGCTGATGAACGACGTCGAGCCCGAGGTGCGACAGATGGCGGCGTTCGCGATGGGTCTCCTGGGCGATCGCGCCGGTGTCGAACGGCTCGTGGCCGCGCTGAAGGACTCCGACCCCGTGGTCCGCGGCCGCGCCGCGGAGGCCCTCGGCCGCATCGGCGACGCCCGGGCCGCCCCCCAGCTCGCGAAGATGGTCCTCGCCGCGACACCCGAGGCCCCGTCTACCCTCGCCATCCGCGGCGACGATCCGGCCAGCCTCGTGGACCCGTGGCTCGAGCTGAGGCTGGGGATGCTCGCCCTCGCCTGGCTCAAGGATGCCGCCGCGGCGGAGTCGGTCCTTCTCGCCGGCGGCAAGCCGCGCTTCGACTGGTGGGCCGCCACCTACGCGGCCATGCGCGTGGAGAGCCCTCGGCTGAGGCCGGTCCTGCACGCGGCCGCCGGCTCGAACGACCCCCTGTCGCGCGCTTTCGCCGCCCGCGGCCTCGGTGCGCTGAAGGACACGTCCTCCGTGAGCGCGCTCGCCGCCCTCGCCCGCGACCCGAACGAGACCGTGGTGGTCCACGCCCTGCGGGCCCTGGCCGTGATCGCCGACGCGGGGTCGGCCGCGGCGGTGGCCGCGGTACGGCCGGCCAGCGAAGCGGTCGTGGTGGAGTGGTTGAAGGCGGTCGCGGCGGTGCCGCCGGACCGCGGCCTGCGGCCGCGCGTGGTGCCGTACGTGGGGCACGAGGCGGGATGGGTCCGCGGGGCGGCCCTCCGTGCCTTGGCCCACGTCGATCCCGCGGACTTTTCCCTCGTCCTCTCCGGGCTGGATCCCGACCCGGACTGGTCGGTCCGGGCGAGCCTCGCCCGCGCCCTCGCCGACGCGGGCGACGAGGTGAGCCTCGGCATCCTGTTTGGCTTGCTGGAGGACGAGGACGTGCGCGTGCTGCCGGTGGTCCTCGAGTCGCTGCGCCAGGCCCGGGGGCCCGACGCAGCGGAGACCTTGCGGCGCCACCTCGAGCACCCCGACTTCGCGGTGCGGGCGGCGGCCGCCGACGGCCTGGCCGCCCTCGCGACCACCGGGCTGGCCCAGGAGCTGGGTGCCGCCTACCGCCGCTCGCTCGGAGACGCCGACCTCGAGGCCCGCGTCTCGATCGTGGGGGCCCTCGCGGTACAGAAGGACGCGGGGAGCCTGGAGGTGCTGCGCGACGCCGCCCACGGGGACCCTTCCCGGGTCGTCCGGCAGCGTGCGGCCGCGGCTCTGAAGTCGGCCGGGCAGGAGGCGCCCCCGCCGGGCGCCGTGGTCCTGGACCGTCCCGCCTACGACTACCGCGAGGCCCTTGCGCCCTACGACCACCTGTCGAGCGTGCCCGTCTACACCCCACGGGTCCTGGTCCACACCCGCAGGGGCGTCGTCGAGATCCACCTCAACGTCGTGGAGGCGCCGCTCACGTCGGCCTCGTTCATGGACCTCGCCCGCCGCGGCTACTTCGACGGCTCGAGCTTCCACCGCGTGGAGCCGGGCTTCGTCATCCAGGGCGGCTCGCCCCGTGGCGACAGCGAGGGCGGGCCCGGCTACACGCTCCGCTGCGAGATCGGCCAGCGTCCCTACGGCCGCGGCACGGTCGGGATGGCGCTTTCCGGCAAGGACACGGGCGGGAGCCAGTTCTTCATCACCCACCTGCCGACACCGCACCTCGACGGAGGCTATACCGCCCTCGGCTGGGTGGCCGACGGGATGGACGTGGTCGACCAGATCCGCCCCGGCGACGCGATCGAGCGGATCCAGGTATGGGACGGGCGTTGAGCCCGCCGCCCTTCCGCCTGCTGGCCCTCGACATCGACGGCACGCTGCTCAACAGCGCCAAGGAGGTGTCGCCGAGGACCCGCGCCGCCCTGGCGGCGGCGGGGGCGGCGGGCGTGGCCCTGGTGCTGGTGACCGGACGACGCTACCCCGCCGCGCGGAGGGTGGCCCAGGAGCTGGGCGGCGCGTTCCCGCTGGTGCTGCACAACGGGGCGCTCGTGGTGGAGGACGGCCAGGTCCTTCGCTGCCTGCCCCTGGATCTGGAGACCGCCCGCCGGGCCGTCCGCGTCGGTCTCGAGGAGTCCGCAGACCCGGTCGTCCACCGGGGTCGGCGCGGGGAAGGGGGGCTCCTCGTGGGCGCGATCTCCCCGTCCAACACCCTGTTGAACTACTACCTGGACAGGTCGCGGCCGGACGTGACGGTCGTTCCCGACCTGGCGACGGCGCTCGACGACGAGACCATCCAGGTGATGTTCGGCGGGACCCTGGAGGCGATGGGCTCGCTCCGGGCGCGGCTCACGGCTGATCTCGGGGCGACCGCGAAGCTCGAGCGGACCGTCTACCCGCATCTGGGCGTCGCGGTCCTGGACGTGTTGGACGCCCGGGCAGGGAAGGCGGAGGCCGTGGCGTTCGTGCAGGCGCGGCTGGCCATCCGCCCCGACCAGACACTGGCGGTGGGCGACAACTGGAACGACGAGTGCATGCTCGAAGAGGCGGGGCTGGGCCTCTTGATGGGGAATGCCGATCCCGAGATGCTCGGTCTGGGCTTCCCCGTCCTGCCGACCAACGACGAGGACGGCGTCGCGGTGGCGATCGAGCGCTACGTGCTGGATCCGCATGCCGGCGGATCCAGGACGGCGCGCGCAAGAATGGTTCAGGGGGGCGACGGCGCGCCCCCCTGTTAAGGAAGGACCGGCGGCCTACTTCTTCTTTGCCTTCTTGGTAGCCTTCTTCGGAGCCGCCTTCTTCGCCTTCTTCATCGGCATCTCTCTCTGATCCCCCTCTCAAGCCTCAGCGTGAGCCTCGAAGCGACGCGCGCTTCCCGCTCACGAAAAATGGGGAGGGTGATCGGTCCACCCCCCCTTTTCCCCATAGGCGCCCTACTTCTTCTTCTTGGTCGCCTTCTTGGCAGCCTTCTTCTTGGCCGGCATCGTTCGAGATCCCCCCTTTCGGTCCAGGAATGGACGGGGTGTCAGGCCCTCTTCAAGATGTCGGGTGACAAGGGGCTTGACATACTAGGGGTAGGGTAGGGACGGCTCTGGGGGTTGTCAAGCCTTTTCTTGATGCGCGGGCGGATCCATGCTCCAGAGGCACAGGGGCTTAGGCTGTGGAAGGAACCGGCAAAACCGCCAAAACCCGCTCCAGTTGCGGTCGAAATCGATGTCCGTCGGGAGAACCGCAGGCCCATCAGGGTCTTCCGGCGAACGTGCGCTCGTCCGGGCGACGAGCCGGAATCGCCAGCATGTAGAATAGTATCTTTGATGCTAGGAGTCCTTCGGGGTAGCAGTGCGGCGGTCGCGTGGCGCGAACGGGCGCTTGAGCCCGGCCGCGGCCAGGTTCCTCAGCTCCGCCCGCCCGTAAGGCGCCGCGAATACTTTTTGGTATAGGGCCACCGCCGCCTCCCGGTCGCCCTCGAGGTCCTCGACCTGCGCGAGCAGCAGCCGGCTCCAGGGAAGGACCCACGGAGGTCGCGGGTCTACGTCCAATCGCTCCAGCAGCTCCCGGGCCAGGCGCGGACGTGCCCGGGCCAGCTCCTCTTCGGCGACCCGGACCAGCGCTTCCTGGCACTCCGGCCACAGCCGCAGCGCCGCTGCGAAGGACTCGGCCGCCTCCTGCCGCCGGCCGGCCTCGCGGTGCCGCCGCCCCTCCGCCAGCCGCGGCGTCGCCCTCACCTCCTCGTCGGGAAGGGGCGACGTGAGCGCCTCCTGGGCCCGGCGGCGAAGCCCCGGGTCGGCGGTGGCGGCCGCGATCCGGTAGTGGACCTCCGCGCCCTCCCGATCGCCCTCCAGCTCCAGGCTCCGTCCCAGGAGCAGCCGCGCCCTGGCCCCGACCCACGGCGTCCCCGCCACGCCGTTCCGGGCCGGCAGCAGCGCCCGCCGCGCCTCCACGAAGCGCAGGTCGAGGAGCAGGGACTCGCCCAGGAAGACCCTGGCCATGGCCGCCGCCACGTCGGAGTAATTCGGGTGGCCGGCCGCGGCCATCTCGAGGATCTCCCGCGCGACCGCCGCGCTCTCGGCGTAGAGGCCCATGCGGTCCCGCTGGTGCTCGGCCAGCTTCAGCGCCCACAGCGGCGACCCCGGGTAGAGCCAGCGCAGGCCCGCGATCTCCTCGAGGGCGCGGTCCGGGGCGTTCTCGTAGAAGGCGCGGATTTCGTAGAGCTGCACCCGCACCTCGGTGTCGTGGAACGCCGAGCGGTCCCGCGCGGACTCGATGAGGGCGAGACCGCGCACCCGGTCGCCCCCGGGGATCCCGGCGAGGAAGCGGAGCAGCTTCGCGATCCGCGGCAGGACGTCGGCGTAGTAGTCGTACAGGCCCAGGCCGAAGGCCACGTCGGCGGCGTCGGCATCGAGCTCCCGCGCCAGGAGCAGGTCCTCGCGCATGCGGACCGCCTCCCGCGCGGCGTCGCGGCGCTTCAGCCGGAACAAATGCAGCCGGCTCTTGACCCCGTGGGCGGCCCCGCGGGCCATCAGCGCCCGCGCGTCGCGGGGATCGCGCTTGAGGGCCGCATCGGCCAGATCGAGGGAACGGTCGGCCAGCCGATGCATCTCCCTGTCCAGGGCGCTGCCCTCGGGCAACTGCTCGATCTTCCAGCACAGCGCGAGGGATTGCAGGTAGGGAGCCACCGGATCGCGCGGGGCGGCACCGGCCAGCTCGGCCAGTCGGTTCAACCCGGCCTCCGTGCTCCCGTCGTAGAGCAGCTCGAGGGCGGCCCGGTATTCCGCGTCCGGGTGGTGCCGGGGTGAGGAGTGCGGCGCCGTCGCCTTCCCCTTCGCGGCGTGCCTGCCCGCCGGCGCGGCCGGCGGACGCTCGGCCTGAAGCGTGCCGAAGAGCCCCATCGCGACCAGCAGCGTCACTCCCTCGAGCGAGCGCGTCATCGACGCGCCCTCACACGATCGGGAGATCCACGACGGGTCATCTCCTCAAGTCTAGTCCCCGCGGCCGCCCACCGCCGGGGCGGGCCGATACGGTAACCTGCGCGGATGTTCTCCTTCACCGTCGAGGCGACCTGCGGCCGGGCCCGGGCGGGCCGGCTCTGCACGCCTCACGGCGAGGTCGAGACCCCCGCGTTCATGCCGGTGGGTACGGCGGGAGCGGTCAAGGGCGTGACCCGCCGCGACCTCGCCGAGCTGGGCGCGCGCATGATCCTCGCCAACACCTACCACCTGCTGCTGCGGCCCGGCGACGACGTCGTCGCCGAGCTGGGCGGCCTCCACGGGTTCACCGGCTGGAACGGCCCGTTCCTGACCGACAGCGGCGGCTACCAGGTCTTCAGCCTGGCCGGCCTGCGCAAGCTGAGCGACGAGGGCGTGCGGTTCCGGAGCCACTTGGACGGGTCGCTCCACCTCCTGACCCCGGAGCGGTCGATCGAGGTCCAGATGAACCTGGGCGCCGACGTCGTGATGGCGTTCGACGAATGCGCTCCGTTCCCCGCTCCCCGCGAGGCAGTGGCCGAAGCCGTGGGCCGCACCACTCGTTGGGCGCGCCGGAGCCGTGACGCCCACCGGCGCTCCGACCAGTGGCTGTTCGGCATCGTGCAGGGGGGGGTCCACCTGGACCTCCGCGAGCGCAGCGCGGCGGAGCTGCTGGAGATCGATTTTCCCGGGTACGCGGTGGGCGGGCTGTCGGTGGGGGAGCCCGCGGCTGACCGGGACCGGGTGCTCCCGCACGTCGCGGAGATGCTGCCCGCGGGGAAGCCGCGCTACCTCATGGGGGTGGGGACGCCGGGGGACATCCTCCGGTCCGTGGCCGAGGGCGTCGACCTCTTCGACTGTGTGCTCCCCACCCGCAACGCTCGCAACGGCCAGCTCTTCACCCGGACTGGTCGGATCTCCATCCGCAACGCCCGGTATCGGCGCGATCCCCTCCCTCCCGACCCGGCCTGCGGCTGCCCCACGTGCCGCTCCACGAGCCGTGCCTACCTCAGGCACCTCCACCTCGCCGGCGAGATCAACGGCGCCGTGCTCATGACCCTCCACAACCTCTGGCTCTACCTTGACACTCTCCGTACCATGAGGCAGAGTATAGTTTTGGGTCGATTCGAGGAGTTCCGGGAAGAGGCGTTGCGGACAATGGCGTCGCCGGCCGACGAGGCCGGCGGGGGCTGACCGCGCTCGCGCATCTTCCACCCGGCGACGCCGAGACGTCAGACCGCCGCAGGGACCCGAAGAAAAGAAGAAGCGACTTCGGTTCACGGCAGGGGGTGCCCGCGTCGGGGGCGCCCCCGCCCCAGAGAGCACCCGATGGCCAGCGCCCCAACCATATTCGCCCTCGCCGGCTCGCCCCAGGGCGGCGAGCAGAGCCCTTTCGCGAGCCTGGTCCTCATGGGGCTCATGTTCTCGATCTTCTACTTCATCCTCATCCTGCCCATGCGGAAGAAGCAGCGGCGGCTCGAGAACCTGGTCAAGGGCATGAAGTCGGGAGACAAGGTGATCATCAACCCCGGCATCTTCGGGACCATCGTGGGCGTCGAGGAGGACGCCTTCCAGGTCCGGATCGACGACAAGACGAAGATCAGGGTGCTCAAGAGCGCGATCTCGGGCCTGCAGGGGCCCGCTGCGGAAACGGAGAAGAAGTAGGATGCCCCCCGCCCTCCAGAACCCCGTCGTCCTGTGGTTCGTCCTCACCGCCGCCCTCGCAGGGCTCTCCTACGGCTTCATCCGGAGGGAGCTGAGGGTCCGTGCCACCCTGTACGGCTCGTTCCTGGTGGCCTGCTTCGTGGCCATCTGGCCGCCGTCGGAGAAGATCCGGCTGGGCCTGGACCTCAAGGGGGGCATCCATCTGGTCCTCCAGGTCGTCACCGATGACGCGCTCAACGCGACCGTGGACGACGCGGTCCAGTTCCTTCGCGGCCAGGGCGCCGCCAAGGGGATCAACCTCGCCTCGGTCCAGCGCGTGGACCCCCGCAGCTTCTCCGCCGAGGGCGTCGAACCGGCCCGGGTGAAGGACGTGCGGGACATCCTGAGGGACTACGTGCGCAACGAGTGGGAAATCCGCGAGCCGGCCGAGGGGCGGTTCCTGGTCCGCATGACCGACGGGCTGGTCCGGCGGATCAAGGACAGGACGGTCAAGGAGGCCATCCGGACCCTCGAGCGCCGCGTCAACCAGCTCGGCGTGGCGGAGCCGGTGATCGCGGAGCACGGCGCCACCGGCGACCAGATTCTCGTCCAGCTCCCGGGGGTGACCGACATCGAGCAGGCCAAGCGCGTCATCAAGACGACCGCGCAGCTCACGCTGAAGATCGTCGAGGACTCCGCTCCGAGCCAGGAAGCGCTCCTGCAGAGCTTCCAGGGCAAGGTCCCTCCGAACAAGGAGGTCGTGCCGGGCCAGGGCGACGAGCCCGGCCGCCCGGTCTACTACCTGGTGACGCGCGAGGCGGTGATCACCGGCCGGGACCTGAAGACCGCGCGGGTGGGCGTCGACGAGATGAACCAGCCCGACATCCAGTTCACCCTGAACGCGGCCGGGGCGGAAAAGTTCAGGCGGGAGACGGGCCGCAACGTCGGCCGCCGGCTGGCCATCATCCTGGACGGCAGCGTCGAGTCCGCCCCCGTCATCGAGGGCCAGATCGGCGCGGACGGCCGGATCAAGGGGCGTTTCACCGCTCAAGAAGCGGACGAGCTCGCGAAGGTGCTCCGCGCGGGCGCCCTCCCGGCCACGCTGCGCTACCTGCAGGAGCTGACGGTGGGCGCGTCGCTGGGCAAGGACTCCATTCGCTCGGGGGTGATGGCCTCGGTCGCGGGGATGACCTTCATCGGCGTGTTCATGCTGGTCTACTACCGCTTCTCCGGCATCAACGCGGTGGTGGCCCTGGCCGCCAACCTCCTGATCCTGCTCGGGGCGATGGCGTACTCCTCGGCGACCCTCACCCTGCCCGGCATCGCCGGGATCATCCTGACCGTGGGCGTCGGCGTGGACACCAACGTGCTGGTCTTCGAGCGCATCCGGGAGGAGCTGCGGAACGGCAAGACCGTGCGGGCCGCCATCACCAACGGCTTCGAGCGGGTCTGGGTGACGATCCTGGACACCCACGCGACCGCGTTGATCGCGGCCGCGTTCCTGTTCCAGTTCGGCACCGGTCCGATCAAGGGCTTCGCGGTGACCCTGGTGATGGGCCTCATCGCCAACGTCTTCGCGTCCTATTTCGTCAGCAAGTTCCTCTTCGAGTGGGTCCTCGGCAAGCGCCAGGTCGCCACGCTGAGCATTTGAGGGGCCCATGGAGATCCTCAAGAACCCGAACTTCGACTTCCTGGGAAAGACCCGGTACTTCGTCTCCCTGAGCATCCTGCTGATCCTCGCCGGCGTCGCGTTCGTGGCGGTCCGCGGGCTGCGCTACGGCGTCGAGTTCTCCGGGGGGACTCAGCTCATCGTCAAGTTCCAGTCGACACCGGACATCGACGAGGTCCGCGACGCGGTGACGCCCGAGGCGCCCGGGCCGGTGATCCAGACCTACGACGACCCCGCCAAGAACCAGGTCCTGATCCGGATCGGGGCCGCCGGCGACGACACCGACCTCACCCGTCCGGCCGAGCGCGTCCTCGAGTCGCTGGGGCGCAGCTATCCGGAGAACCCGGTCCTCGAGTCGTCTTCCGAGATCGTCGGTGCCATCGTGGGCGCGGAGCTGAGGCGCAAGGCCGTCTACCTGACCGTCCTCGGCCTGCTGTTCCAGCTCGTGTACATCGGGATCCGCTTCAAGGGGGCGGTCTGGGGAGCAGGCGCGACGGTGGCGGTCCTCCACGACGTGCTCGTCACCCTGGGACTGCTGGCCTTCGCCGGCTACGAGATCACCCTGAACGTGATCGCCGCCCTGCTCACGTTGGTGGGCTACAGCGTCAACGACACGATCGTGATCTTCGATCGCGCGCGGGAGAACCTCCGCCAGAAGCGGAAGGACCCGCTGCCCAAGATCCTGAACGACTCGCTCAACCAGACCCTCAGCCGGACCCTCATCTCGAACGGCACCACGTTCCTGGCCGTGCTGGGCCTCTACCTCTTCGGGGGAGAGGTGCTCCGCGGCTTCGGCTTCACGATGGTGATCGGCATCCTGGCCGGGACCTACTCGACCATCTACATCGCGGCCCCCCTGGTGGCGTGGTGGCACGGCTTCAACCAGAAGCGCGGGCAGGCGCCCCCCTCGGCGCGGGCCGCGCTGTAGTCGCCGAGCCGGCGCGCTCCGGCGAGGTGGCCCGGTGTTTGCTGACAGCGCCCTCGAGGCCTCTCTGTGATCCCCGTCAGGAACCGCGGGAGGACAAACCGCGTCGAAAGGGGACAGGGGGCGGCTCGATTGGTTGCTTCCCCCTCCGGGGACGAGTGCTAATATGGCGAACATGAGCGGCGCGGCTCTCACTTCGTCCGCGTCGGCACCCCAGCCGACGCCGCCGCCGCGGGACGACGAGCTCTTCAAGGGGCTGGTCGTCTCGAACCCGGCCAAGGTACGCAATGGGCGCTTGTGGATGCCGGCCTCGCTGCTCGGCCACGCCCTGGCGGCGGCGCTCCTCGTCCTGGTCCCGATCCTCTGGCCCGGGGAGTCCCCGGAGCTGAGCGACCCCATCCGCGCCCTGATCTACAACCCTCCCCCCCCTCCACCCCCCCCCTTGCAGAAGGGCAGGGCGCTGGTGGAGACCAAGGTCCAGCCGTCCAAGCCGGTCACCCCGGACACCAAGCCGGAGAAGCCCGTCCTGACGGCCGAGATCGAGGTCCCCAAGGAGGAGGAGCTGAAACCGGAGGCCCGCGACCCCGCGTCCGACCAGGTGGGGAGCGAGGAGGGCAGCGACTTCGGTGACGCTGCCGGCATGGAGGGCGGCGTGGAGGGCGGTGTCGTGGGCGGCGTCCTCGGCGGGGTGCTCGGCGGCGTGATCGGCGGGACGGGAGATGGTCCGGTGATGGACTACGACCAGCCTCCCCGTCTGATCAAGAACGTCCGGCCGCAGTACCCCCAGGAGGCCTTCGTCAAGAAGATCGAGGGGACCGTCCTGCTGGAGATCCTGATCGACCGCAACGGCAGGGTCGTACAGGCTCGTGTGATCCAGTCGATCCCGGCCCTGGACGCGGCCGCCCGGCAGACCGTCCTCCAGTGGATCTTCCACCCAGCGATGAAGCATGGGCGGCCGGTCACCACGGTGGCCCACGCCCCGGTGAACTTCCGGATCTTCTGACCCGCCCCCTGCGGGGGCGCAAGGCTTTCGCGCACCGTCACCTGCCTGGCAGGGAACCGCCGGGACAGGGATGGTGTCCAACCCAATGCCCGCCGCCGCCTTTTCGGCGCGGCGGCAGCCTTGACACCCTCGGAACAGGCACAATAGAATTGAAATTCTTCTTCCCAGCGACACGTACCCCGGGAAAGCGAGGCGTCCGATGAAGCAGAGGCTCTTCGAGGACCTCATAGAGTCCGATGTCGTGGCCCACAAGACCAAGCAGTCGTACACCCTGCCGATCTCGCTGGCCATCCACGTTGTCCTGGGCGTCCTGGTCGTCGTGGTCCCGCTGCTGACGTCCCAGGAGCTGCCGGAGCCCACCTCGGCGGTGAGGGCGTTCTTCGTGGAGCCCGCTCCGGCGCCTCCTCCGCCCCCGCCACCCCCACCCCCGGCACCCAAGGCTCCAGTGAATCGTCCGGTCCAGCCCAGGCCGCAGACCAACGAGCCGCCCAGGTTCACGGCGCCGGTGGAGGTGCCCGAGGAGATCCAGCCTGAGGAGGGGATCGACCTGGGTGTCGAGGGCGGCGTGCCGGGAGGTGTCGAGGGCGGCGTGCCGGGGGGTGTCGTGGGCGGCGTCGTCGGCGGCCTGCCGGATGCGCCTCCGCCACAGCAGGCGGTCCGGGTGGGGGGCCAGATCAAGGAACCGAAGAAGCTCAAGCACATCGCTCCCAACTACCCCGACATCGCCAAGCAGGCGCGTGTCCAGGGCGTCGTGATCCTGGAGTGCACGATCAGCCCCCAGGGGAAGGTCACGGACGTGAAGGTCCTCCGGGGGATCCCGCTGCTGGATGCCGCCGCCCAGGACGCGGTGAAGCAGTGGGTCTACACCCCCACCCTGCTCAACGGCGTGCCGGTCCCCGTCATCATGACGGTCACCGTGAACTTCAGGCTCTCGTAGGCGGGCAGCCCCAGACGAGCCGAAAAAGTCCAGGAGGACGCTCAATGCAGTTTGATATACGGACCATGGCCGAGCACATGGGTGGGGTCGCTTGGGCGGTGGTGATCATCCTCGCCATCATGTCCATCTACTCCATCGGCGTCATGATCGAGCGGTACTACACGTACAGCCAGGCCACCAAGCAGTCGCGCAAGTACGCCCCCGAGGTGGCCCGCTACCTGAAGCAGGGAAAGATCAAGGAAGCCATCGACGCTTCCCACGGCGCCGGGGTCAAGCACTCCCACCTGGCCAAGGTCCTGGTGGTCGGGCTGCAGGAATGGCAGTACCAGCAGGAGATCGGCGAGGCGGAGAGGGACAAGGACGCCGCCGTGGACGCGGCCAAACGGGCCATCCAGCGCGCGACCGCGGTGAACCTGGCCGACCTCAAGCGCGGCCTCTCCGGCCTGGCGACCATCGGTTCGACCGCGCCGTTCGTGGGCCTGTTCGGCACCACCTTCGGCATCATCAACGCGTTCTCGGGCATGGCGCTGACCGGTTCGGGCGGCATCGCGGCCATCTCCGCGGGGATCGCCGAGGCCCTGATCACCACGGCCTTCGGGCTGTTCGTGGCCGTTCCGGCGGTCTGGGCCTACAACTACTTCGCCGGCAAGGTCGAGGGCTTCAACGTCGAGATGGACAACTCGAGCTCGGAGCTGCTCGACTACTTCATCAAGAAGGGGGCGTAGCCGGCCGGCCGTCGCGCAAGGGGGCCGGCCAGGCGCCCAAGGAGACTGTTCCCATGTCAATGCAGGTCGGCGGCCAGAAGGGCGGCCCGATGGCCGAGATCAACGTGACTCCGATGGCCGACGTGATGATCGTCCTTCTGATCATCTTCATGGTCATCACCCCGATGCTCCAGAAGGGCATCGACGTGAGGCTCCCCGCCGCGGGCAACACCAAGGAGCGCAAGGACGAGGCCAAGACGATCGTCGTTGCCGTCAAGAAGGACACCACGACGTTCCTCGGGGGGATCCGGCTGGACCGCCAGGCCGACCTCGTCCCGCAGGTCAAGGAACGGCTAGAGGAGCTTGGCGAGTCCGACAAGATCGTCTACTTGAAGGCCGACGAGGGGCTTCCCTATAGCGAGGTCATGAAGGTGATGGACCTCATCCGTGAGGCCGGGGGCGAGGAGCTGGCGCTGATCGCCGAGCAGAAGGTCCAGGGGAGCTGAGCGATGGCGGAGCAGAAGGGCGGCCGCGGCAAGGCCAACAGGGGGCACAAGCGGAGCATCCTACACTCTCACGACGCGACGCGTCCGGAGCACGTCGAGGCCAAGTCCGACATCAACATCACGCCGCTCATCGACGTGCTCCTCGTGCTCCTGATCATCTTCATGGTCGTGACCCCGCTGGCCCAGAAGGGGCTGGACATCGCGCTGCCGCAGTCCGCGCCCCAGACGCCCAACGTCCCCCAGCAGAGCAACCAGGTGGTCCTAGGGTTGGAGGAGGCTCCCGGGGGTGAAGCCGTCATCACCGTCAACAAGAGCCCGGTGGCGAACCTGGAGGAGCTGGACAACCGCCTGAAGGAGATCTACCAGACCAAGTCCGACAAGACGATCTTCGTGAAGGCGTCTGGGAAGGTCCTCTACCGCAACGTGGTGGAAGCCATGGACGTGGCCCGTGGAGCCGGCGTCGAGCGCATCGGCATCATCTCGGAGAAGATGGTCGAAGAGGCCGCGGGCACCCCGGGGACACAGTAGAGCGGCTCCGTCGTCGCGACCGCTCGCTGTCTTCTCCCAAGAGGTCGATTCGGCTCGCGCCAACCGGGTGTGCGCCGGCGGGCCGGAGCGGCCCAATGGATAGCCGCCCCTCGCACACCCGCGCCACCTGCTGCTAGCGCAGCACGCGGGAGCGTTTACGATCCCGGCGGGGAGGCGGCGGCGGCGCTCGCCGCCTCGGCCTGTTGCTCCTTCTTCAGATCCAACCCCGTCTTCTGGAGGGTGGCCGCCTGGTCCAGGTACTGGGCGCGGAGCTGAGGGCTCCGGGCGACCTGCGCCTTCACCCGGTACAGAAGCCCCTTGTAGATGATCGCCTCGAAGTAGTCCGGCTTGATCTCCAGGGCCTTGTCCACGGCCTCGAGCCCCCGATCGGCGTACTGGTCCTTGTCCGGATCGGAGAGCATCGGGTCGCGATAGGCCTTGTCCCAGTAGAACGAGGCGACCTTCTGGTAGCCGCCGGGGTCCGCAGGGTCGAGCGTCGCGCAGCGCTGCAGGATGTCGATGGCCTCGTCGAACTTGGAGCGGCCCTCCCACAGCGGCTTGTTGTAGAAGGCGGCCAGGGCCCCGCAGGCCTTGGGGTCGCTCGGGTTCATCTCCGCCACCTTCCGGTACGTGGCCTCCGCCTGGCCGATCTCCCCGAACTTCTCGTAGAGGTTCGCCATGGCGTAGAGGTTCTTGGAGTCGTTCGGGTTCTCCTGCACCAGCTCGCTGGCGTAGCGCTGGGCCACCTCGAAGTTCTTGAACGGCTCCTCCGTGTGGATGGCGGTGAGGGCGCCCAGCGCGTTGGCCTTCACCCGCTTGAGGGGCTCGCTGCCGCCGTCGTTCGTCTCAAGGGACTTCTTGTAGAACTCGATCGCCCTGTCCAGGTGCTCGCGGTTCTCCGGCGTCTCCTTGCCCGGCCGGTACAGGGCCTGGTGCGAGCTGCCCAGGTAGAACCAGGCCTCGGCCATCCCGGGCTCCAGCTCGGCAGCCCTCTGGTACTCGACGATCGCCTGCTTGTAGTTCTCGTCCTTGTAGAGCTTGTTGCCGTCCTTGAAGGCCGCTCGGGCCTGGACCCTCGCGCACCCCGCTCCCGCCAGCAGAGCCACTCCGGTGGCAACGGCCAGGACCTGGAACCGCATCTTCATGACCCGTCTCCCGGAAGCTGTTGAATGTGAAAGTACAGCACGACCCGCGTAACGTCACAGTATAGCGCCAGGCGCAGGCTCTGCGCAAGTCGCCCGTGCGCAAGCGCTTCGAGCCCGTAACCGGGGCGTAATCGCGCCACGCAAGGTCACGGTTCGGAGCCGGCCGCCCGCCGGCCGGCTCCGAAAGCACCGGTTCTGCTAGACTGGGGCCGAAGCGGGAGAGCCCGCGGCCCGCGGGAGCCGCGCCACCGAGCCCTCACCCGGCCTTCGGAGGGGTCGCCGACGGGGCCAAACGGCGTCGACCCGCCCGGTCCGCCCATGATCCGCTTCGAGGACATCTACGAGACCGTGCGGCGCCACCATCCCGGCGCCGACCTCGAGCTGCTCCGCAAGGCCTACATTTTCTCGGCGGTCGAGCACAAGGGCCAGACCCGCGCGTCCGGGGAACCCTATCTCGTCCACCCCCTCGAGGTGGCTGCCATCCTGGCGGAAATGCGCATGGACCCTGCCTGCGTGGCGGTGGGCCTGCTCCACGACGTGCTCGAGGACACCCTCACCGATGCCGACCGGATCAAGGAGTACTTCGGCGCGGACGTGCTCCACATCGTCGAGGGAGTCACCAAGATCAGCAAGATCCCCTTCTCCACCTCGGAGGAACGGCAGGCGGAGAACTTCCGCAAGCTGCTCCTGGCGATGGTCGACGACATCCGCGTGATCCTGGTCAAGCTCGCCGACCGGCTCCACAACATGCGCACGCTGCAGTACCTGCCCGAGGAACGGAGGACGCGGATCGGGCGGGAGACGATGGACATCTACGCTCCCCTGGCGGGGCGGCTGGGCATGAGCAAGATCAAGAACGAGCTGGAGGACCTGGCCTTCCAGCATCTCGAGCCGGAGACCTACCGGGAGCTCACCGCGCGGGTCGAGGAGCGCCGGCAGCAGGCGATCGCCTTCATCGACAAGGTGAAGGTGACGGTCGCGGAGAAGCTGACGGCGGCCGGGCTGGAGGCCGCCCTCGAGGGGCGCATCAAGAGGCTCTACTCGATCCACCAGAAGCTCCGCCGCCAGCGGATCGATCTGGACCAGGTCTACGACTTCGTCGCCCTCCGGGTGGTGGTCGCGACCATCCCGGACTGCTACGCCGTCCTGGGCGTGCTGCACAACCTCTGGCGCCCGGTCCCCGGCCGCATCAAGGACTTCATCGCCATGCCGCGGCCGAACGGGTACCAGTCCCTCCACACCTCCGTGATCGGGGACGAGGGGCATCCTTTCGAGGTGCAGATCCGGACCGCGGACATGCACCGCGTCGCGGAGGACGGCATCGCCGCCCACTGGAAGTACAAAGAGGGCCGCAGCGGGTTCGACAAGGACGACCAGGCCTTCGCCTGGCTCCGCCAGCTCCTCGAGTGGCAGCAGGAGGTCAAGGACCCGCACGAGTTCCTGAACTCGCTGAAGCTGGACCTCTACCCGGAGGAGGTCTACTGCTTCACCCCGAAGGGGGAGGTGAAGACCCTGCCCCGGGGCGCCTCACCGGTCGACTTCGCCTACGCCATCCACACCGAGGTCGGCCACCAGTGCGTCGGCGCGCGCGTGAACGCCAAGATGGTCCCCCTGCGCTACAAGCTCAAGAACGGTGACATCGTCGAGATCCTGACGTCCCCCGGGCACCACCCCAGCCGCGACTGGCTCGCGCTGGCCGTCACGAACAAGGCACGGGCGAAGATACGCCACTACCTCAACACCGCCGAGAAGCAGCAGGCCCTGGAGATCGGGAAGAAGCACGTGGAGCGGGAGCTGAAGCGCTACGACCTCAGCCTGCGGAAGCTCGCCGCCCACCCCGAGAAGGTGGAGGCCCTCGCGCAGGAGCTCGGGGTGGGGACGCGGCTGGAGGACGTCTTCGCGGCTGTGGGCTACGGCAAGATATCCATGCGCCAGGTCCTCGCCAGGGTGGTCCCCCCCGACAAGCTCGACGCCCCCGCCCCGGAGAAGCCGCGCCCGTTCACCGACGCGGTCAAGCGCTTGCTGCGGGTGGGCGAGGAGAGGATCACGGTCAAGGGCACCGGCGACCTGCTCATCTACCGGGCCAAGTGCTGCAACCCCATCATGGGTGAGCCCATCGTGGGGTACATCACGCGGGGGAAAGGGGTCTCGGTGCACTCGCAGACGTGCAGCAACGTGACCAACCTCATGTACGATCCGGAGCGCCGCGTGGCGGTGGAGTGGGAGCGCGGGGCGGAGGCCGCCTACGAGGTCCGCATCTCGGTGGACGTGGAGGATCGCCCCGGCCTTCTGGCCGCCATCACCGCGATCCTGGCGGGCATGAACACGGACATACGCAACGCGGAGGCGCGTACGTTCGACGACCGCACCGCCGCCATCGACCTCACCCTGCGCATCCAGGACCTGAAACATCTGGAGAAGGTCGTGAAGTCCATCCGCAGCGTGAACGGAGTCATCGACGTCGAGCGCCAGGCCGTCGCCCGCTGACCCCTTGAACTCGGGGGCACGAAGTCGCTAGTCTCAGCCATACCGTCGAGAGCATACCGGCCATCATCATCAGGAGGAGCCATTGCCCAAGAAGCACGTCTCGACACCCCAGGCCCCCAAACCCATCGGACCCTACTCGCAGGGAGTCATCTCGGGAGGCCTGCTCTTCGTCTCCGGGCAGATCCCCATCGACCCGAAAACGGACGCCGTCGCCGAGGGAGACGTCCGGGCCCAGACCGAGCAGGTGATGAAGAACCTGGTCGCCATCCTGAAGGAGGCGAAGATGGGCCCGGAGAACGTGGTGAGGACGACGGTGTACCTCGTCGACCTCGGCGAGTTCGCGCAGATGAACGAGGTGTACGAGCGCTACCTCGGGAAGGAACCGCCGGCGCGCTCGACCGTCCAAGTGTCCGCCTTGCCCCGCGGCGTCCGGGTGGAGATCGACGCCATCGCCGCGTTCTAGGGCTCCGGGTGCTTCCGGCCTCAGGCGGCCGAGGTCTTCGCCGGCTTCTGGGGCGTGGGCTTGACGATCCGCCCCGAGCGGAGGCAGCGGGTGCAGACCCTGACCCTGCGCTGGACGCCGTCGAGAACGGCCCGGAGGCGGACGAGGTTGGGGCTGAACTTGCGGTGGGTCACGTTGTGGGCGTGGCTGACCCGGTTGCCGAAGCGGGGACCCTTCCCGCAGACCTCGCAGCGCTGAGCCATTGCTGATCCTCTCCGCGTCCTAGGAACGCCCCGCGCGTACCGGGGGACGAAACCACGAGTATAGGGGTGCCTCCGCGCGTGGTCAAATCTGGCCAGAGCGCACCGACGAGCCCACGAACCGCGGACTGCGCAGCCGGGCGCCGATTGTCGGCCCGAGCGGACGCGTGCTATAGTCACGCGCTGCCCACACTGGCTCGCACGGGGAACACCTCCTGGTGACTCTCTCTTAGTCGCATGGTCCAGTTCAACTTCGGCGAACGGACCATCAAGGCGAAGGTGGTCTACTATGGTCCGGCCCAGTCCGGGAAGACCACCAACCTCGAGCAGATCCACCGGATCACCGACCCGGCCGGGTCGAACCGGCTCATCTCGCTGAACACCGCACAGGACCGGACCCTCTTCTTCGACCTGCTCCCCTTCAGCCTCGGGGCGGTCGCCGGCTACGACTTCAAGGTCCAGCTCTACACCGTTCCCGGACAGGTCCAGTACAACGCCACCCGCCGGGTGGTCCTGGCCGGCGCCGACGCGGTCGTGTTCGTAGCCGACTCGCGGAAGTCCATGTTCAAGGAGAACCTGTCGGCCTTCGAGAACATGAAGGTCAACCTCCTGGCCAACCGCCTGGTCCCGGAGAAGGTGCCGCTGGTTCTCCAGTACAACAAGCAGGACCTCCCCGACCTGCAGTCGGAGGCGGAGCTGAACCGCGCGCTGAACCCCTGGGGACGCCGCTCCTTTGCCTCGGTGGCCGCGCAGGGCCGGTCCGTCATCGAGACCTTCGTCGCGGTCGTCCAGGAGATGCTCGCGGCGATCGCGCTGAAGTACAACCTCAAGGAGAAGGGGCTCGACGCCGCCGCGGTGCCGGCCATCGTCGCCGAGGCTTTCGCCGACGTCCTCAAGCAGGCCGCCGCGGTACCGCCGCCGCAGCCCGGGGCGGACCCCCCGCGGCCGGGAGCCAAGGTGGTCGTGTCGCAGGCCACCGACTCGCAGAGCGCGGCCTCCCTGCAGGCCGGTTCCGACGCGGGGTTGGTGTCGGAGGAGCTGCTCCATCGGGCGATCAAGTCCAATGTCGAGCTGGCCGAGGCCCTGGCGGGGGTGATCCGGGAGATGAACGTGGGCCTGAGCGCCATCCAGTCCCATGCGGAGCTGCTCTCCGTGTACCGGGAGGACGCGAAGGAGAAACGGCAGGCCGCCGTCGCGGCCATCCAGGCGGAGGCCGGCCGCCTTCGCCGGATCGCCCAGGACCTCGGCCTGGCCGGGGCCAGCGTCTCCGAGCGGGCGGCCTCCTCGAACCCGGTCCCGCCGCGTCCACCCGCCCGTCCGGCGCCCCCTCCGATGCCGGCTGCGGCACGCGCAGCCGGTGGCGCCGCGGCGACGGCTGGACCGCCTCCTGTGCCGTCGCCCGTCCCGCCGCCGCCCCCCGCGGCCGCCGGCGGGTTCGATACCTTCCTCCGCGAGGCGCTGGGCGCGGCTCGCGGCGCCCTCGACGCCCGCGGGTTGTCGGTCCAGCTCCATGTGCCCCCCGGCACGGCGCTGCCCCGCTGTCCGTCGCAGCCCCTGCGCGGCGCCCTCGCCGACCTGATCGAGGGCGTGGCGGCCGGCGCTCCTGCCCGCTCCGCCCTGTCGCTCCGCTGCGAGCGCAAGCCGGTGCTGCTGCGCACGCGGGACGGCGAGGTCAGACGCGATTTCCTGATGCTCGCCGTCGCGCCCGGCGCCGTCCTCAGCCCGGAGGCGCAGCAGCGGGTCGTCCAGGGAAACGACCCGGGCCCGATGGGCCAGGCGGCCCGCTCGATCCGGGAGATGGGCGGCTTCGTGCGCTTCGCTCCCCTGCCGGGCGGCGGACTCGAGACGCGCGTCTTCCTCCCCGCCGCCTGACCGAGGGGCGCTCGACGGACGTCCCGACGCGGTCTCCCGCCCTGAGGTGCGCGGAATCGAATCGTTGACGGTCCATCGGGCGGCGGCGTACCATCGAGACTGTTGCACGGGGAGGCCGATCTGCGCCGGTCTCGCCCTTCTTCGGCCCCGACGCTACCGATCGCCGCCTACGAAACGAACGGAGGCCGCTCCATGAGTCTCCCCTGCGGTGCGTACCGCCCTCGGATCGTCGGGTTTCGTCCGGTCGCGGCCGTCGTCCTCGCGATGCTGCTCGGTCCCCAGACCGCCGTCGCGGCGGGCTTCGCGATCTTCGAGCAAGGCGCGGGAGGGATGGGCTTCGCGGGTGCCTACACTGCGCAGGCCTCGGATCCCTCCGCCATCTTCCACAACGCCGCGGGCATCGCCTTCCTGCGGGGAAAGCAGCTCTACGTGGGCGGGACGCTCATCCGGCCGTCCTCGGATTTCGAGGGAGCGAGCCCCTTCCCGGGTAGCGGAGTGATGGAGAAGCAGGATGTGGGGCTGCTCCCCGTGCCGTCCCTCTACTACTCGCAGAGGCTTGGAGCGCGGGCAGCCGCCGGCGTCGGCCTCCACGTGCCCTTCGGCCTGAAGACTCGGTGGGAGGACCCGGACCGCTTCACCGGGCGCTACATCTCGACCCGGGCCGAGCTCAGGGGCTTCTCGGTGAACCCCACGCTCGCCTGGCAGCTCGCGGACCGGCTCGCCGTCGGTGTCGGGCTGGACGTGCGCTTCTCGTCGGTCGCCCTGGAGCAACGCGTCCCCTCGGTCAACCCGTTCACCCTTACGGTCGTCGACGTCGCCGCGGCGGAGCTGGACAGCGCCACAGAGACCGGGTTCGGCTTCAACGTGGGCATCCTCGCCAAGCCCACCGAGGCGCTGAGCTTCGGCCTCGCCTACCGCCACAAGGTGCGCGTCGACTACTCCGGGTCGGCCACCTTCACGCCCGTCCCCACCGGCAACGAGCAGTTCGACCTGCTTGTCGCCCGCACCCTGCCCGCGGGGGCGGTGCCGGTCACCACCGCGGTCGAGTTCCCGGGCATCCTCTCGGGCGGGGTCGCGTACGCCTGGCAGGATTGGACGGTGGAGGTGGACGTGAACTGGTACCAGTGGTCCAGCTTCGACGTGATCGTGCTGGACTTCGAGGGCCGGGACGACCTGGACCGCGTGATCGAGGAGCGCTACGAGAACTCGCTCCAGTACCGCTTCGGCCTCGAGCGCCGGCTGGGCGACAGCGTCAGGGTGCGCGCCGGTTATTTCTTCGACCAGACCCCCGCCCCGCCGGAGTCGGTCTCGCCGCTGCTGCCGGACTCCGACCGACATGGCTTCGCCCTCGGTGCCACCTGGACGCAGGGCCGGATCCGCCTCGACGCGGCGAGCTGGTACCTGCGCTCGCCGGAGCGCTCCACCGAGGGGGGCAACCGCGATCGCTACGACGGGACCTATCGGAACTCGGCGGTCACCCTCGGGGTCTCGCTGGGCTACAGCTTCTGACCGGCCGGCAAGCGCCGGGAAGGGACGGACCATGACTCGACACCTCCTCGCCGTGATCGCCGCTTCGGGGCTGGCCGGCCGTGTGCAGGCCCAGACATTCGACAACTACGTGGCCCTGGGCGCCAGCATCGATGCCGGGTTCACCAACAACACGCTGGTGGAGGCCCACCAGCTCCTCTCCTACCCGGCGCTCATCGCCCGGCAGGCCGGTGTCCAGGGCTTCGAGCAACCCCTCGTATCGGAGCCTGGCTTCCCGGTTCCGGAGCTGGCGCTCGTCAGGTTGACGCCCACGACGCTCATCGCTCCCAAGGCGCTCATGCCCGGGTCTCCCCTGAACCAGGGACTCGCCCGCCCGTACAACAACCTCTCGGTCCCGGGAGCCACCTCGGTGGACGTCGTCGCCACCACCAGCGGGGGCCTCCACGACCTGGTGCTGCGGGGTCGCGGGACCCAGCTCGCCCAGGCCGTGGCCCTGCGTCCGACCTTCGTCACGCTGGGCTTCGTGGCCGGCAACGACGTCCTGGGCGCCGCGCTGCGGGGACGGGCGGTCGAGGGCGTGACCCTGGTGCCGCTGGCCACGACTCGCGCCGCCTACCAGCAGATCGTGACCACGCTCCGCGGCGCGGGCGCGCGGATCGTGGCCATCAACGTCCCCGACGTGACCGCGCTGCCCTACGTCACCACGCTGCGTCCGGTGGTCGTCAACCCTGCCACCAGCGAGCCGGTGCTGGTGGACGGCCAGCCGATCCCCTTGATCGGCCCCACCGGGCCGCTACCTCCCGAAGCCTTCGTCCTGCTGCCGGCTGGAGAGCTCCTCGCCCGGGGCGAGGGCATCCCGGCCGCCCTGGGCGGCCGGGGCACGCCGCTGCCCGGAGAGGTCATCCTCGACCCGGCCGAGACCGCGGTGATCCGTGCGCGGGTACGTGCGATCAACGACCTCATCGAGGAGATCTGCGGCGCCGCGGACGTCCCGGTGGTGGACGCCTTCGGGCTGATGAACGAGCTCGCCACCACCGGCCGCGAGATCGGCGGCGTCCGACTGTCGTCGGCCTTCCTCACCGGCGGGATCTTCGGCTACGACGGCTTCCACATCACCGACCTCGGCCAGGCGATTCTCGCCAACGAGTGGATCCGGGTGATCAACGCCGGCGGGGGCGACGGAGGCGAGCCGTTGGCGGAGATCGATCTGGCGCCGCTGATGGGCCTGGCCGCGCGCCGCGCCCCTGCGGCCACGCCGGCCGGCGCCGTGGAGCTTGCGCGCGAGGCCTACGAGGGGCTTCTGGCCGTCTATCCTGAGGTGAACCGGTAAACCTGGGGGAAGCGGCGACCAGGGCCGCCGCGCGGCCCTGGTTTTCGGGACGACGTCAGCGGGCGGCGGGGATTTCGCCCACGAGGTGCGGGTCCAGCAGCCGCCGCAGCTCCTCGATGGGGAGCGCGCCGACTCGCTGCTCGGCGACGCGGCCATCCCTGAAGACCAGGAGCGTGGGGATCGACGATATGCCGTACCGCGCGGCCACTTCAGGGTGCTCGTCCACGTTGAGCTTGCCCACTCGCACCCGTCCCTCGTACTCGCCCGCCAGGGTCTCCACCACCGGCGCCAGGATGCGACAGGGCGCGCACCACTCGGCCCAGAAGTCCACCAGCGTCACTCCGGTGAAGCCCACGACCTCCTGTTCCCAGCCCGCTCCGGTGAACGGCGTCACGTTCTTGCTCAAGTCGCCTCCTGAAAGGTCCCCGCGGAAAACCGTCCGACCGCCATTCTAGCGTGTCGCGGCGACGCCTTCACCCCGCCGCCGCGCGGTCCAGGAGGGCCGCCAGCTCCTGCGCGTCAGCGACGACGTGCTGGGGACGGTAGGGATACAGGGCCAGGTCCTCCTGCCGGCTCACCCCGGAGAGGACCAGGACGGTCTCCATCCCCGCCTGGAGACCGGCGATGATGTCGGTGTCCATGTTGTCACCCGCCATCCAGGTCTCGTCGGAGTGGGTGGCGAGATAGCGCAGGGTCGCGCGCATCATGAACGGGTTCGGTTTGCCCACGTAGAAGGGCCGGCGGCCGGTGATTTTCTCGATCGGCGCGGCCAGCGCCCCGCAACTGGGCCTGCCCGCGGGTCCGGCCACGTCGGGGTTGGTGGCGACGAAGCGCGCGCCCTGGCGTATCAAGTTCACGGCCCGCTGGATCATCTCGAAGTTGTAGTACCGCGTCTCGCCCAGCACCACGTAGTCCGCGTCGGTCTCGGTGAGGGTGAACCCGGCCTGGTAGAGGGCGTGGACCAACGCACCTTCCCCGATCACGAACGCCTTCCGGCGGTCTCCGGCCTGGTCGTCCAGGAACTCCGCGGTGGCCATGGCGGAGGTGTAGAAGTGCTCGGTGGGGACGTCGATCCCGGCCGCCAGGAAGCGGTTCCGGAGGTCCCCCGGCGTCTGCGACGAGAAGTTCGTCAGGAAGGCGAAGCGGAACGGCCCGGCCATGAGACGGGCCACCAGCTCCCGGGCACCGGGGAGCGGCCGGTCGTCACGGAGGACGACGCCGTCGATATCGCAGATCAGGCCCTTGATCATGACGGTGGACGCGGCGTCTCCAGCTCCACCGTCTCGTTGGGCCACGGGACGTGCGTCGGAAAGCCCCTCTCCCGGGCGATCCTCCCGGCCAGCGCCTCGGCCGCTTCCTCCTCCCCATGCGTGAGGTACACGCCCCGGGGCCTGCCCTTGACGCCGGAGAGCCAGCGCAGCATCTCGCGGGCGTCGGCGTGACCGGACATGCCCTTGAGGCTAGTCACCTCGGCCAGGACCGGCACCTCGCCCTTGTGGATCCTCACCGTCTTCGCCCCGTCCAGGAGCGCTCGTCCCAGCGTGGCGGCGGCCTGGTAGCCCGTGATCAGGAGCGTGTTCTCGGCCCTGGGCAGGCGCACCCGGCAGTGGTGGAGGATCCGCCCCCCCGCGAGCATGCCGCTCGACGAGAGGATCACCGCCGGCCCCTTCAGCGTGTTGAGGCTCTCGGACTCCGCCCGCGTGCGGTGGAAGTGGACCCACTTGCCGTGGAGGAGGCTGCGCCCGCCCATCCGGTCCAGGCTCACCTGGTGCTCGTCGGGGTAGCGGCTGTAGATGCGCGTGGCGTCCACCGCCATCGGACTGTCCACGTGGATCGGGAACGCCCGTAGTCGTCCGGTGGTGACCAGCCGGTCCATGAGGAAGATCATCTGCTGGGCCCGGCCCACCGCGAACGCGGGGATGAGCAGGACGCCGCCGCGGGCGAACGTGCGCCGCAGGACCGTCTCCAGCTGTTCCTCCACTGGGACGGCGCCGTGGGCGCGGTTTCCGTAGGTGCTCTCCACCACCAGGTAGTCCGCCTCGGGGGCCAGCTCCGGATCGCGCGCCAGCACGGCGCCGAACCGGCCCACGTCGCCGCTGAAGACGACCCGGGCCTCGCCACCGCCTTCCCGGACCCGGAGGTCGACCGAGGCCGCGCCCAGCAGGTGGCCGGCGTCCCGGAAAGAGAACGAGACCCCGGGCGCGAGCTCTCGGCTCACGTGCAGGGGGACGGGCTCGAACAGCTCGAGGCAGGCGTCGACGTCGGCGTCGTCGAAGAGGGGCAGCGCCGGACGGTGCTTCGTGAGCCCCTTGCGGTTCAGGTAGTCCGCGTCCTCCTGCTGGAGGTGGGCGGCGTCCTTGAGGAGCAGCTCGGCCAGCTCGGCGGTGGCGGGCGTGCAGTGGATGGGGCCGGCGAAGCCCTGCTTGACCAGCCTCGGAACCCGGCCGATGTGGTCCAGGTGGGTATGGGTCAGTACCAGTGCCCGGACCCTGGCGGGGTCGTGCACCGGCTCCGCCCAGTTCCGCTGGCGCAGCGTCTTGTCGCCCTGGAACATCCCGCAGTCGACCATGACCCGCGCGCCCGCGGCCTCGACCACGTACTGCGAGCCGGTGACGGTCCGCGCCGCACCCAGGAAGCTCAGCCGGGCCATGTCTGTCGCTGCTCCGGAGGTCGGACTGGGCGCAGGAGGATCACCGCGTCCAGACGCTCAGCCCTTGAGCATCTTGCGAAGGACGGTGTGGAGGATCCCGCCGTTGCGGTAGTACTCGACCTCCACCGGCGTGTCGAGACGGGCCACCACTTTGACCCGCGTGGAACCGCCGCCGGGGCGTTCCACCTCCACCGTGAGCTGCTGGCGCGGCCGCAGGCCGCCCGCGATCCCCTCGATCGAGAGGCGCTCCAGGCCGGTGAGGCCCAGCGACTCGGCGTTCTGGCCGGACAGGAACTGCAAGGGCAGCACCCCCATCCCGACGAGGTTGCTGCGGTGGATCCGCTCGTAGCTCTCCGCGATCACCGCGCGGACGCCGAGGAGAAGCGTCCCCTTGGCCGCCCAGTCGCGCGATGAGCCGCTGCCGTACTCCTTGCCCGCCACCACCACGAGGGGCGTGCCCTCGGCGCGGTAGCGGACGGCGGCGTCGTAGATGTCCATCCTCTCTCCGGAGGGCTGGTGCACGGTCACGCCGCCCTCCACCCCGGGGACCATGAGGTTCTTGAGGCGGATGTTGGCGAAGGTGCCGCGCACCATCACCCGGTCGTTCCCCCGCCGCGACCCGTACGAGTTGAAGTCCCGCTTCTCCACCCCATTCGCCTTCAGGAACCGCCCGGCCGGGCTCTTCTCCGCGATGTCGCCCGCCGGGGAGATGTGGTCGGTGGTGACCGAGTCGCCCAGGACGCACAGGATCCGCGCGCCCTCCACGTCGATCGGCGCGGGCGGATCCAGCGTGAGGCCCTGGAAGAAGGGCGGCTCCTGGATGTACGTCGAGGCCTCGGTGAAGGCGAAGAGGTCCCCGCCCACGCCCTCGATCGCGTTCCAGGCCGGGTTGCCGTCGAACACGTTCGCGTAGGTCGAGGCGAACATCTCGGCCCCGACGGTGGCCTCCAGGGCCGCGATCTCCTCCTGCGTGGGCCAGAGCTCGGAGAGGTACACCGGCCGTCCCTCGGAGTCCCTGCCGACCGGCTCGGTCGTGAGGTCCACCGTGGTGGTGCCGGCGAGGGCGTACGCGACGACCAGCGGCGGCGAGGCCAGGTAGTTGGCCTTCACGTCGGGGTTGATCCGCCCCTCGAAGTTGCGGTTCCCCGAGAGCACGGCGGCGGCCACGAGCCGGCCCTCGTTCACCGCGCGATGCACGGCCTCGGGGAGCGGGCCGCTGTTGCCGATGCAGGTCGTGCAGCCGTACCCGACCAGGTGGAACCCGAGGGCCTCGAGGTCCTTCATCAGGCCCGCCTTGAGGAGGTATTCCGTCACCACCTTGGACCCCGGGGCCAGGCTGGTCTTCACGTATCCGGGGACCTGGAGCCCCCGCGCCGCGGCCTTCCGCGCCAGGAGCCCGGCCCCCAGCATCACCGACGGGTTCGAGGTGTTGGTGCAGCTCGTGATGGCGGCGATCACCACCGAACCGTGGGCCAGCTCCGCCTTCTCACGCCCCAGGACCACGGGCACCGTTCGCGAGAGGTCCTCCGGGGCGAGCCCGAACCCCCGCTCCTTCACCGGGGCGGTCAGGGCCTGCCGGAAGGCCGCCTTCATCTGGCTCAGAGCCACGCGGTCGTGGGGACGCTTGGGCCCGGCCAGGCTGGGCTCGACGGTTCCGAGGTCCAGCTCCAAAGTGTCCGTGAAGAGCGGGTCCGGGCTCGCATCGGTCCGGAACAGGCCCTGCTCCTTGGTGTAGCGCTCCGCCAGGGCGACCTCCTCCGCGGAGCGTCCGGTGCGCCGCAGGTAGCGCAGCGTCTCCTCGTCCATCGGGAAGAAGCCACAAGTGGCCCCGTATTCCGGGGCCATGTTGGCGATGGTGGCCCGGTCGGCGAGGCTCATGCGGCTCAGGCCAGGGCCGTAGAACTCCACGAACTTCTCGACGACCCCCTTTCGCCGCAGGAGCTGGGTGACGGTGAGGACGAGGTCGGTCGCGGTGACACCTTCCCGCAGCCCGCCCAGCAGACGAAAACCGACGACCTGCGGCGTCACCATGTACAGCGGCTGGCCGAGCATAGCCGCCTCGGCCTCGATCCCGCCGACGCCCCAGCCCAGGACGCCCAGACCGTTGATCATCGTGGTGTGGGAGTCGGTGCCCACCAGGGTGTCGGGGAAGGCGACGGCGTCGCCGCCACCGCCCTCCGTCTTCGTCAGGACGGCCTTGGCCAGGAACTCGAGGTTCACCTGGTGGACGATCCCCGTCGCGGGGGGGACGACCCGGAAGTTCGAGAAGGCTCTCTGGCCCCACCGCAGGAACTCGTAGCGTTCGCGGTTGCGCTGGAACTCCACCGCCGCGTTCCTCTCCAGCGCCCCGGGAGAGGCGAAGTAGTCCACCTGGACGGAGTGGTCCACCACGAGATCCACCGGTACCAGCGGATTGATCCTCTTCGGGTCGCCGCCGAGACGCCCCACCGCGGAGCGCATCGAGGCGAGGTCCACGACCGCGGGCACGCCGGTGAAGTCCTGGAGGATCACCCGCGCGGGCATGAAGGGAAGCTCCACGTCGGCGGGCGAGGCGGCGCTCCAGGACGCGACCGCCCGCACGTCGTTGGCCGTGACCAGCTCTCCGTCGACGTTCCTGAGCACCGCCTCCAGCAGCACCTTGATCGAGAAGGGCAGGCGGTCGAGCCCGGGAGCCAGCCCCTGTCGGGCAAGGGCCTCGAGGCGGTACAGGACGGCGCGGCCATTACCGGTATCGAAGGTGTCGCGGGCGCCGAAGACGTCGGTCTTCATCGCAGGGTCCTCGTTGGGGGGCTGCGGGGGAGTCCCCGGGAGAGTCTACTCCAGGAGCTCGGCGCCGAGACCGCGGCGCTGGACGCGTCGTAGAACCGCAACAGGCGCTCGGCGGCCTGACGGATACCGACCCTCGGGGTGACGTCGATCCTTCTCGGCGGCGTTCCCTCGCGAACCTGGAGGGGCGCTCCCCGCGCGAAGACGTCCGTCCCGCTCAGGCTCGTGCCGATGCCGAGGCTGCGGCACAGCCGGCCCGGGCCGCGGCAGGCCCCGGGTTCCAGGCTCGAGCCGGGAAGCGGCTCCGCCGCGCGGATCAAGACGCATCCCGGCACGCCTTCGCGCTCCACCGAGAGGTTCAGGCAGTGGTGCATGCCGTAGACGAAGTAGACGTAGACCGTCCCCGGAGGTCCCCACAGCGGCAACGTACGCGGCGTCCGGCCGCGGTACGCGTGGGCGGCGGGGTCCCCCGTGCCCAGGTAGGCTTCGGTCTCGACGATCCTCGAAGCCAGCACCCGGTCCCGCCGGCGCCGGACGAGGACGTGGCCCAGCAGGAACCGCGCGGCGGCCCCGGGAGCCTGAGACAGCCCCGCGCGCAGCCGCCGGATCTCGGCCGGCCCCGCCGGAAGCGAGAGATCGCGCACGCGCCAGTATAGGGGCTCGACCCGGAACCCCGGCGCGGCGACCGCCTGGTGCGGGCAGATGGCCCGTTGCGTCCGATCACCCGAATGGTGCATTCGGCTCATGGACCACGACATGGCTCGGCCAGCATGTGCTGGCGTCGGACCTGCCGCACGCGGCGGAGGGGCTGATGGCCCCGAGGCACCGCAACTCAGCCCGACTCTCTCCCGTTCCCGTCGACGCCGCGACGCGGCGAGCCATGCTCCTGGGGGCGAGACGGCGGGTCGTGGCCGACGGATGGCCAACCCTGCCCCCGGCCCCCGCCCACTCCGAATAACGTCGCTCCAGTCGTGCGCCGCCGTGTCCATTATTATGGATTTGTTCGCCGCGAGAACTGCAAAAATTTGGACGCGACCGGGCGGCCCCGGTTTGGTGATCGCCGCTATTCATTGGCCGCACAACCAGTTAGAACTGGGATAGCGCGGTAAACACGCGCCGGCATCCATCTTGCACGCCATGGAGGCCGTTCTCACCCGAACAATAATTTGAATTCCAAGGCCAGGCACTTGGAGGAAACCGTATGAAACTCCGCTCGAGCGTGGCGGTTGGGGTGGCGTTGCTGATGGTAGCCGCGTCGGCCCCGGCCCAGGTCGTGACGACGGGAACGATCGTCGTCGTCGTAGAAGCGCAGGACGGGAGCCGGCTGCCGGGCGCGGTGGTGGTCGCCCAGAGCGCGGACGCCGTCACCCGGCGCGAAGCGACGTCCAATGCGGTCGGCGAGGCCACCCTGGTGAACCTCGAGCCGTCCGCCAACTACACGGTGACGGCCGCCATGGCCGGCTTCAACAACGTCCGCCAGGAGAAGGTGCTGGTCCGGTCGGGACAGACCACGTCCCTGCGCTTCGGGCTCGCGGTGAGCACGGTGGCGGAAGAGGTCCTCGTCACCGCCGAGACGCCGCTCGTCGACACGACGAGCGCGGTCACCGGTCAGGACATCACCCTCGAGCTGACGGAATCGCTGCCCACCGGCCGCTCCTACCAGAGCTACCTCCAGCTCGTGCCGGGCGTGGCGCCGTCCGACAGCGGCAACCCCGCGTCCAAATCCGGTCTGAACTACAGCGACATCGGCGGCGAGTTCGGCACCTCGGCCGACAACTACTACTACTTCGACGGCATCAACGTCACCGACGGGCTGACCGGGACGTTCGGCGCCAACCTCAACACCGAGATCATCCAGGAGCAGAGGGTGCTCACCGGCGGGCTCCCGGCCGAATACGTGGGCGCGCCGGGCCTGGTCTCGAACGTCGTCACGAAGTCGGGCAGCAACAGCTTCCACGGGTCCCTCAACTACTTCTTCCAGAACGACGGGCTGGAGTCCGAGAACAAGAACTCCGAGAACCAGAAGTTCTCCACGTACGACACCGCGGCGACGCTCGGCGGCCCGATCGTGAGGGACCGCGCCTGGTTCTACGGCAGCTACCGCCGGCTCAACCGCGAGGACGACGTCACCTCGCTAGACACCAACCAGCTCCTGCGTACCGTCGACAACGTCCAGGACCAGCTCTTCGGCAAGGTGACCTGGGCCCCGACCGGCAACGACACCGCGACGTTCACGTTCCTGAGCGACCCGACCGACATCAGCGGACGGCGTGAGCGGGACATCACCAACGCCGCCGACCGGGAGCGGATCCAGGGCGGCGAGCGCTTCAAGGTCGACTACTCGCGCCTGCTCGGCGCCGTGGTCCTCGACCTGGGGTACAGCCGCCACCGCGGTGAGGTCTCGGACTTCTCCAAGATCCGCGAGGAGGCGAACACGGTCGTCTTCCGCTCGACGGACACGCGGACCCTGGCCGACGAGCGCCTGGGAGGATTCGGGTCGGACATCATCGACGAGCGCGGCACCGACCTGTGGCGGGCGGCCATTCAGTGGAACCTGAACCGGCACACGGTGAAGGCCGGGATCGAGTACCTGGAGAACAGCCGGTTCCTGAACGCGCTCACCATCGGCGACAGCGCCTCGACCTACATCTCGCTCGCCGACCACCTCTCCGGGATCACGATGCGCGACCTCTCCGAGGGCACGTTCACGAACAGCCGCTTCGACCCCTTCAACGAGTCCGACTTCAACGGGTTCATCAACACGGTCAACGGCCTCTCGAACCGGGCGTCCTTCTACAACGCCTACGACGTCGACCGCAACGGCGTCATCACCCCGGACGAGATGGCGGACAGCCTCCGCTTCGACAGCACCGGCGGCAACCCGCACGGCCGCGTCAACTACGACCGCACGTTCCAGTCCGCCGACGGGCCGCAGGACTTCGAGTCCCAGGGGCTGAGCTTCTTCGCCCAGGATCAGGTCCGGTTCGGGCGGCTGACCGCCAACCTCGGCGTTCGGGCCGAGCGATTCAAGCACTTCAACACGCTGGGCGACAACATCTACACCTTCGAGTGGACGCTGGCCCCCCGGCTGAGCCTGATCTACGACCTCCGGGGCGACGGGAAGCAGAAGGTCTCCGTCTACTATGGCAAGTACTACGACCCGATCCGCAACAACATGACCGCCTTCGCGGGCTCGCACAGCGGCCGCACCCGGGAGGAGCAGGTTTTCGCCAACGGCCAGTGGGTCACCTACCGGGTGCGCGGCGGGGCCAGCCTGGACGCCATCTTCGCCCCCGAGACCAAGACGCCCTGGACGGACGACCTGATGTTCGGTTACCAGATCGACCTCGGAAAGAGCATGGCCTTCGAGGCCCTCTACACGAAGCGGCGCACCCGGGACATCCTCGAGGACTACGACCCGGTGCTGTACAGCGACCCCGAGCACTACCCGGGCCCGATCGACCACCCCGACTCGCTGTTCCTGCCCTACACCCACTTCGGGTTCCCGTCGACGGGGCTTCCCGGCGCGGCGAACTTCTTCATCGCCACCCTGGAGGGCGGCAAGCGCGACTACCAGGGCATCGAGCTGACGGTTCGTCGCCGGTTCCGGGACAACTGGCAGGCGCTCGTGTCCTATTCGTACAACGACTCCGAGGGCAGCAGCAACTCCGACTCGAACGCCGACTTCCAGGGCGACGTGCTGTTCCTCGACCCGCGCGCCCCGAACCAGTACGGGCCGCAGCCGGGCTCGATCAAGCACCTCTTCAAGGCCGCCGCGTCGTACCGCTTCGACATGGGGATCCAGCTCGGCGCGTTCTACCGCTGGAACTCGGGGGCGCTGGCGAGCCGCACGTTCCTGGCGTCGTCCCGGCACCTGCCGAACCGGGTGGAGGCCACCCAGGTCTTCGAGTTCGCGGGCATCACGACCCGGTGGCTGGCGCCCGACGTGGTGGGCTCCTACAGCCACCCGTCGTGGGGGCAGCTCGACCTGCGCCTGGGCTACACGAAGAGGTTCGGCAACGCAGGCGTGGAGCTGTTCGCAGACGTCTTCAACGTGCTGGACGAGCAGGAAGGCACCCAGATCCAGGACCTCGTGGCCGGCGCCGGCGGGGTCGCCTTCAACGAGCCGGTCGCGTTCCTCGACCCGCGCCGCTTCTTCGTGGGGGCTCGCCTGAGCTTCTAGCGCACCGGGCGTAACCGCACCCGCTACAACTCGAGAAGGGGGCCTTCGGGCCCCCTTCTGTCGTCTGCGCGCCTGACGCTCGGGCGGCGCGCGGCTCCTCCCGAGTCCCGGTCAGCTCGCGATGGTGGCTGGCTGGGAGGCAGGGATTCGAACCCCGATACCATGGTCCAGAGCCATGTGTCCTACCGTTGGACGACCTCCCAGCAGGGGAACGTCAGTCTAGCCAACGACACGCGGGGCCGTCAAACGCCGACCGGGCGCTGACCGGGGGGCCCGCGAGGGTGCCAACCGGCGTACACTGGCGCGATGGTGCTGATCTCAGCGGTGTTGCTGGCCGCCGGTATCCTGCCGGTCGAGACCCGGCAAGTCGTCCTTTCCACGGCGGCCGGGTGGGAGGCCACCACCGGTGCCGTCCAGCTCTACGAGCGCGAGTCTCCCGAGGCGGCGTGGCAGCCGGTCGGGGCCCCCTTCGAGGTGAGCCTGGGCCGCTCCGGGCTGGGCTGGGGCCGCGGCCTCCATCCTCCCGGCCTGGAGGGGCCCCACAAGGCGGAAGGCGACGGGAGATCGCCGGCGGGCATCTTCGACCTGCGCCTGGCCACGGGCTACGGGCCGCCTCCACCCGGCACGCGGATCACGTACCGCGTCGCCACTCCGACGCTGAGGTGTGTGGACGACCCTGCCTCGGCTCGCTACAACCGGCTCGTGGACGAGGAGCTGGTGGAGAAGGACTGGACCTCGGCCGAGGACATCCGGCGAGAAGACGATCTCTACCGCTTCGTGATCTGGGTGGGGCACAACGACGCTCCCGCGCAGCCGGGGGCGGGTAGCTGCATCTTCCTCCATCTGCGGGACGGCCCCGGAGGCGTCACCGCCGGCTGCACGGCCTTCGACACCGAGCCGATGAGGCGTCTGCTGGCCTGGCTCGATCCGGAGGCTCGCCCGGTGCTGGTCCAGCTGCCCTCCCTGGTGGCCCGTGCGGCCACCGTCTCGTGGGGGCTGCCGCCGCCACCCTGATCCCGCGGCCGGGTTCCCTCGCCGATGCCGCTCCGACTGGACGCCGACCAGAGGTTCTCGTGCCGGAGCTGTGCGCGCTGCTGCCGCCGCGGATGGGACGTCGCGGTCACCGCCGCCGAGGTCGAGTCCTACCGGCGCGCGGGTGCGGCCCGGTGGTTCCGCGAGTCGGCGGAGGACCCGGTCGAGACCCAACAGGATCCTTTCGAGCCGCTGGGCGGAGGCTCGGGGTTCCGCATCCGCAAGCGCGCCGACGGATCCTGCGGCTTCCTCTCTGCCCAGGACCGCTGCCGCATCCACGAGGAGATGGGCGCCTCGGGGAAGCCCCTCACCTGCCGCCTATTCCCGTTCCGGCTCCACCCGTCGCCGGGTGAGACGGTAGTGGAGGCGAGCTTCTCCTGCCCGACGGTGGTCGCCAACGAAGGGGTCCTGCTGCCCGCGCAGCGTCCGGAACTGTCGGCGCTCCGCCGCGAATGGAGCCGGATCCAGCCCGAGCCGGAGCGGCCGCTGCAGCTCGTCCGCGGTCGGCCGCTCTCACGAGCGGCCCTGGACAGCCTGCGCCAGGCCCTCCGACGCATGTTGGACCGCCCCGGCGCGAACGGCGCTCCCGACCTCCGGGCGAGCGTGGCGAGAATGGCGGCGTGGCTCGAAGACCTCTCGCGGTACCGCGTGGTCCGCCTGGCACCCGATCGACTCGCCGAATACGTCGAGCTGACCGGCCGCCACGCGGCCTCGAGCGAGAAGCCGGTGGTGCGGCGCGGCCCTTCGCCGGCGGCGCGGCTGCTCTCCCGCGGGTTCCTCTTCGCGGTGCTCGCGGCCCGGCTCCGGCTCGACGAGGAGCCCTCGTCGGGCTGGCGCCTCGGGCTGCGCGTGAAGATGGCGCGCCTCCTGGCCCACGTCCACGGCCTCTGGCCGGCGGGTGGCGGCGTGGACGTCCGGGCGCTCCGCCGCGTGGGGGTGCCGCTCGACGAGCCCCGCATCCACGCCCTGGTGCACAACTACCTCCGGTCGGCCGTCGAGACGCTGGGCCGGCGCCAGCCCGTTGTCGAGGAGCTGGCACTGTCGTTCGCCCGGCTCAACGCCGCGCTCGCTCTCGCCGCGATGTATGCGGCCCGGCAGGGCGACCCGGTGGCGGGTGAAGGTGCGGTCTCCCGGGGGCTGAGCGAGGCCGCCGACCTGGATCACGTGGGGGAAGGCGGCCTGATGGCGAGGCTCCTGGGCGTGCTGTCGGGCGGCACCGAGGCGCTCGCCCTCTTCGCCGATCAGCCGAAGCGCCCGCGTCCCTGACCCGAGGCGGCTGGGGGCTATCCCGGGAAGAAGACGTTGAAGAGGAACTTGAACGTCCCGTGGGCCTGGCCCCGGAACTGAGCGCGGAACCCGACGAGCACCACCCGCCCCTTCCCGAGGGGCGCCTCCACGAGGGCCCCCTTCCTCGCGATGCGCGACTCCCCGAGGAGCCAGCCCGAGTACAGGACGTCCTTCTCGGCGAAGCGCGCGACCACCCTCGGCTTCGGCCGTCCGGTGGCCGCCAGGGCGGGCTGCTCCTCGCCCTCCTCGTCCCGCGGGCCCTCCTCCTCGAACGCGGGCCCGTTCTCGGCGAAGACCATCGTCCGGGCGGGCACGCCCCAGGCCAGCGGATGGTCCGCCTCCACTACCACCTGCAGCACCCCGCCGGGGCAGAAGTAGTCCTCCCTCGCCACACCCTTCAAGACGTTCCGCACCCCCAGCCCGAACAGCTCGCTGGCGAGGTCCGCGGCGGAATCGAGCGCGACGAGGGTTCCCCCGGCCTCGACGAAACGCTTCAGGGCGAGGGCGCCTTCCAGGCCGAGGCCACCCGCGAACTCCGGAGGCACGCTGCCGCGGATGTGCCCCGCGAGGAGGGCCCTGATCCCGGTGTCGGGAAGGACGATCACGTCGAAGGCCTCGCGCAGCCCGCCCCGGCGCACGTCGGCGTCCCGGAGGCTCCGGAACGGGAACTCGAACTCCTCGAGCACCCAGCGGGTCCAGCCTTCGTCGGCCGAAGGGACCCAGGAGCGGTAGACGCCGATCCGCGCCGCCGGCAGCAACCGCGTCAGATCGCCCTGGTTCGCGGGCAGCGCGTCGACCGCGACCACGGAAAGCCCGCGGGCACGTACCGCGGACTCCATCGCCGCGCGTTCCAGCCCGCCGGTCAGGACGAAGGTGCCCACCTCGTGCGCGCGCCCGCCCGCCCGGAAGGCGGCCCGGGCGCGACGGACCGTGCCGCCCGCGCGGAGGACGCGGTTGGCGATCGCGAAGGCGTCGTTGGACCGGGGGCCGACGAGATAGGTCGAACCCCCTCCCTCGACCGATCCGGCCGCCGCCGCGGCAGCCACCGGCTCTAGCGGCGCCTCGAACGGGCTGGCCACCACGACCGCCTCCACGCCCATCTGGGCGGGCAGCGTCCAGCCGCTGATGTCATAGGGCGGGATCGGGTCGGAGCCGCGCTGGCGGCGCTCCGGGTAGCGCTGCACCTCGAGGACGTCCTTGGCGTGGGCGCGGAACGGCTGGGCCATCAGCACCACGTGGGAGCCGCGCTCGAAGCGGCGGTCGCCGGCGGTGAACCCCGCGCGGGCGCGATGCACCTCGACGCCGCCGATGCGCAGGGCGTCGATCAGCCGTCGGGACGCCCCCGGGTCCCACTGGCCGGCGGGCATCACGTACGCGAACGGATCGCCCTTGGAGCCCGCCTCGATGGCCTCGGCGCCCATCTGGTAGATCCCGTACAGCCACTCGTCCCGCCGGCGCGCCCCGACGTCGAGGACTGCCAGCGAGGCGGACACCATGTAGTCGACCGCATCCCGCAGCCGCCACCATCCGCCCTTCCACGGGCTCGGATAGAACGTCGTCGGCCGGTCGGCGGGCGTGCCGTCTCGGAACGCCTTGGGCAGCTTCTCCGGGTCGTACCGGTGCGGCGTCGCGTAGCGCCAGAGCGCGGTCTCGGTGAGGATACCGACCATGTTGTGGAAGTACGGAGCCGTGCGCATCCCGCCGTTCCACCAGGTGTCGAAGCGCGAGCGGCTGACGGCGCCCACCTTGCCTTCGCGCTCCAGCCGTGCGGTGATCGCGTCGCCCACGACGTGGATCCCGCGCATCACCTGCGGAGGGATGTTGGGGTTCATGGGGTCTGCGAAGGGCGGCACGAAGATCCGGGCCGGGAACGGCGCAGTCTGGTGGTGGTTGTAGACGATCTGGGGGAGCCACTCCTCGTAGAGCAGCCGGGCCACGTTGCGGGACTCCGGCAGGTTGAACATGTACCAGTCGCGGTTGTTGTCGTGGCCGGCGTGCTTCTGGTACAGCTCGACCATGGGCGCGACCTCGTAAGGCGTGCCGAGGTTGCGCGCGTACCATCCCGCCACCAGGTCCAGCCCGTCGGGGTTCATCACCGGGACCTGCACGAGGACGACCTCGTCGCGGATCCGGCGCATCTCCGCGCTCTCCTCGGTCGCCACTCGGTAGGCCAGCTCCGGCGCGTGCTGTGCGTGGGCGACCTCGGTGGCGTGGAGCCCGGAGTCGATCCACACGACCGTCCTCCCCTCAGCGGCCAGCGCCCGGGCCTGCTCGCCGGTGAGCCCGCGGGCGAGGGCCAGCCGCCGGCTGACTTCGCGGATGCGTTCGAGCCTCGCCTGGTTCGCCTCCGAGGTGATGACGGCGGCGATCATCGTGCGCCCCTCGGCGCTGGGTCCGATCTCGAGGAGCCGCACCCGTTCCGAGGCGTCGTCCAGGGCCCGGAAGTACCTCACGATCGTCGCGTAGTCGGCGAGCTTGTAGTCGGTCCCCGGGCGGAAGCCCAGGACGTCCTCCGGCCGTGGGACCGGGTCCGCGGAGACGGGGCCGGACGCGGCCAGGACCCACACGGATGCGACGGCCCAGGCACGCGCGGCTCGAGCGGGAGCGCTCACCGGCCGGGCGCCGCGGCGGAAGTGTAGATCGCGTTCAGGAGCGGGATGTAGGTGGCCCAGCTCTGGGCGCGGTACTGCGGGCGGTAGCCGAACAGGACCACGCGGCCCCGTCCGAGCGGCGCCTCGACGAGGGCGGCCTTGCCCTGGAGCCGGTCGCCTCCGAGCAGCCACCCGGACAGGAGCGGGTCGGGATCCTCGTAACGCGCCACCGCCCTGCCGCCGCCGACCTCGAAGGCGGGGCTCTCCTCGAACCAGACGACCGACGGGTCGTCGAGGCCGTGGGCCAGCGGGTGGGCGAGGTCTGGCTTCACCCGCAGGATGGCGCCCGGGCAGTAGAACACCGCCGACTGCTGCGGCCGCGCCTGCCCTTCCGCCCCGTCCGCCTCCACCAGAGGAGCAAGGACGTTCGTGACCGCGAGCCGGAGCTGTTCCATGGCGAAGAGCGACGCGTCGTTGAGCGTCACCAGCGTGCCCCCGGCCTCGACGAACGCGCGGAGGTTCTCGACGCCCTCCGCGCCGATCCCGCCCACGTACTCCTCCGGGAGCGCGCCCGGCGCGTGGCCGCTCAAGATCTGCCTCGGGGGCTGGTCCGGGAGCACGATCACGTCGAAGCGGCCGTCGAGCCCGCCAGCCCGGACGTCCTCGTCGTGGAGAGTCCGGTAGGCGACACCCGCCTCGTGCTCGAAGACGAAGCGCGTCCAGCCCTCGTCCATCGACGCGACCCACGACTGATAGAGGCCCACCCTGGGCTGCCGGAGGGCCAGGCCGGGGGGGGGGGCGTTCACCCCGGCGGCGGAGATCCCAAGCTCTCGTGCCAGCGGCACGAGGCGGCGACGTGCGGAGGAGGGAACGAGGAGCGTGCCCGCAGGATAGCTCCGTCCCCTGTCGGTGAATGCGGCGGTGGCCCAGCGCACCTTGATGCCTGCGGCCAGCAGCCGACCCAGCGCGACGAGCTCGCCGTTCTTGTGCCCGAGTGCGTAGAAGCGCCCGCGCCCCGTGACCTGGCCGGGAGCGGCCCGCGCTTCGTGGACCGGCTCCAGGTCCGCCTGGAACGCGGCCGGCACCGCGAAGACGTCGACACCCAGCAGGAGCGGCAGCGTGTGGGCGGTGACGTCATAGGGCCGCTGGGGCGGGCCGCCCGGGTACTGCCGCAGGTCCGGATACTGCTGCCGCTCCAGCAGCGACTTGGCGAAGGCGCTGAAGGGCTGCGCCATCGGGACGACGTGGGATCCGGCCGGGAAACTCCGGCCCCCCGCCTCGAAGGACGAGCGGGCGCGGTGGACCTCGACCGATCCGGTCAGCAGCACCTGCAGCAGGCGCCTGGCGGCCCAGGGATCGCCCTGCCCCGCCGGCACCACGAACGCGTACGGCTCGGTGCGGGCGGACGCCCGCCGGTTCACGTCGAGGAAAGTCTGGAGCCAGAACTCGCGGTTCCCCGCCGCGTGCTCCAGCAGCGCCCGGGTGGCGGAGAGCTGGTACTCCACGATGTCGCGCAGCCGCCAGATCCCGCCCGGCCAGGGCGCCGGGTGGTTCCACGACACCTGTCGCGGGTCGAACCCGACGCCGCCCCGGAGGCTTTCCCGCGGGACCTCGACGGGCGAGGCCATGCGGGCCGAGGCGCACTCGGTCAGTATCCGCACGCCGCCGTGGGTGTGGGGGTAGGCGCGCGCGGGCGTCCAGCCGTCGTAGAGAGCGTGGACCACGACCCCCGCCTTTCCCTCCGCGGTCAGGCGAGCGGCGATGTGGGTGCCGACGGCGTTGGAGGCGGCCCGCAGCGCCGGGTCGACGTTGGGTTCCCAGGGGTCGACGTACGGGGGGGCGAAGATCCGCGCGCTCCGCGGGCTCATCTGGTGCAGGTCGTGGACGATCTGGGGGCGCCAGCGGTCGTAGAGGTGCGCCACCGTGAGCCGGCTCTCCACCTGCGTGAACATGTACCAGTCGCGGTTGTTGTCGTGTCCGACGTACTTCTGGTACAGGAACGGGAGCTGGGGGCTGCCCTCCCACGGCTTCCCCAGCGAAGCGCGGTACCACTCGGTCACCCGCTGCGTCCCGTCGGGGTTGTGGGACGGCAGCAGCAGCACGACCGTACGGTCCAGCACCTGGAGCACGCGGGGGTCCTGGCTCGCCGCCAGCTCGTGCGCGGTCAGCATGGCCGTCTGCGGGGCCGCCACCTCGGTGGAATGGATCCCGTGGTTCAGCGCCACCACGGTCTTGCCCGAAGCCACCAGGCGCCGCGCCTCCGGCTCGGTCAGCCCGCGCGGGTCGGCCAGCGCGAGGTTGTCCCGCCGGATTTCCTCGAGGCGGGCCATGTTGGCCTCGGAGGAGATCGTCACGACCAGGAAGGGCAGGCCGTCGGTCGTTTTCCCGACCTCGTCGACCTCCACCCGGTCGGATGCGGAGTCGAGCCGCCGGAAGTAGTCCACGATCTGCGTCCAGTCGGCGAGCTTCCGATCCTCCCCGGGCTCGAACCCGAGGACCGACGCCGGCGTGGGGACCGCGCCGGCGCGGTCGGCTGCCCGAGCGGGAAGGGAGAGGGCCGCGACCAGGGCGAACGCGGCGGCGAGGAGGGGGCTCCGGCGGCTCATGCGCAGAGAAGCGCGATTATCGCACGCCCGCTCGGCCGCCCCCGGCGCCCGGCGATGCCGCCTGGCCGGACTCACCCGGTCGCGAGGTCAGTCGAGCTTCCGGCACGGGTCGCACCGGCCGTTCCGGACAGGCGGCTCTCGTCCGTCGGGGGTGACGCACATCTTGCCCCTGGAGTCCGCGCAGAACGCGCGCCGGCCGCTCACGCCGGGGACCGTGGGGGTGACCGTGAACGCGAATGCGGTGAGGCTTCCCGGGTGGGCCCCGGCGCTCCGGACCTGCTCGTCGGTGGCCTTGGGACCCGGATGGAACTTCTGGTCGTAGCCGAGCCGCGGCTCCAGCCAGTCGTAGGTCGGGTCCAGGAAGCTCGCCGCCTGCGGATCGAAACCGGGGAGGCACTCGGTCGGGTGCGTCAGGCAGCGCATCTCGCCGTACAGCGAGCCGTTCGCGGCGGCGTACATCTTCTCCGCCTGGGTCACCGTGCTCATCGCGAGGAGCGCGATGCGCTCGCGGCCGCGCATCTCCTCCTCGCTGAGGGCCGCCGGCGGGGAGGCGCTCTCTGGATCCTGGGCGGCGCCGGGCGCGGCGAAAGCGAGCGCCATCCCGGCCAGCAGCACCGCTGGGGCAGCCAGCGGGCGGCCGTGCGCCCGGCCGCTCGCGCCTGCCCGTTCGCGCCGGGCCGCAGCCGCGAGGGTCTCCGTCGCCCCTGGCATCGCGGCGCGATTATCCCATGGGGCGCCGTGGGGAGGCTCCCATCCCGGCTCGAGAGAGTGCCCCGAGCGTGCCGGGCCGCTTACCCCTCGGGGAGGGAGGGTTCAGCCCCGGGAGATGCCGCGGGCGTCCCGGCGAACACGTCGAGCGCCCTCGGCGCGGCGGCGGCGTAGGCGGGTCGCAGCGCATCGCCCAGCGTGACGGCTCCTCTCCAGAAAGGGAACCGGCCCAGGCGCATGAGGTGGGCGGCCGATCCGAGCGACCCGGTGACGTCGCCGAACGGCTCGTCGGGCGGCGCGTCGCGCCGCCAGAACCTCCTGGGATCGGCGGGGAGGGGCTCGCGGGAAGCCGTCGGCGGCGCGGCCCCGGTCTTCGTCACGGCCCTCGGCGCGCGAAGCCCGGGCCCTCCGCGGCTACCCAGCCGCCGCAACAGGTCGTCGCGTTCGAGTCCCCGCAGCCGGACCACGAGGAACGGATCGCGGTCGAACTCCTCCCCGAGCAGGTAGTAGACCGCGGCCACGTGTTTGCACGGGTTGGCGGGATCGGGGCATGAGCACGCGGTCCGCAGGTCGCCGCGGCGCTCGGGAAAGAGCGCCACGCGCGCCGGAGGGCTCGAACCCGGCACGCGGGTCCCACGCCCGTGCCGCCGGGACCGACCACTCGCGGGAACCCCCGTCCTTGCTCAACGGGACCTCACTCCCCGACCGCCTCGGGCCGCAGCGCCAGGACCTCGCGCAACTCGCGGGTGCTGAGCTCGGTCAGCCAGCCCTCGCCGGTCCCGATGACCGTCTCGGCCAGGCCCTTCTTCGACTCGATCATCTCGTCGATCCTCTCCTCCAGCGTACCCGTGCAGAGGAGCTTCCGGACCTGGACCCGGCGGGTCTGGCCGATCCGGAAGGCGCGGTCGGTGGCCTGGGCCTCGACCGCCGGGTTCCACCAGCGGTCGAAATGGAAGACGTGGCTGGCCGCGGTGAGGTTGAGCCCGACGCCGCCCGCCTTCAGCGACAGAACGAACAGCCGCGGGCCGTCGGCTTCCCCCTGGAAGCGCTCCACCATGCGGTCGCGGTCGGCCTTGCGCGTGCCTCCGTGGAGGAACAGCGTCTCGCGGCCGAAGCTCTCCTGCAGGTGCCGCTTCAGGAGCCCCCCCATCTCGGCGAACTGGGTGAAGACCAGCGCCCGGTCGCCTTCCTCGAGGACCTCCTCGAGCATCTCGGTGAGGCGGGCCAGCTTCCCCGACCGCCCCGGCAGGGGCGAGTTGTCGGCGAGGAGGTGAGCGGGGTGGTTGCAGACCTGCTTGAGCCGGGCGAGCGTGGCCAGCACTAATCCCTTGCGCCGTATCCCCTCGGCCGCCTCGAGCTCGCGGGTCGCCTCCTGCAGCACGGCCGCGTACAGCGAGGCCTGTTCCCGAGTCAGGTTGCAGAAGACCTTCATCTCCATCTTCTCGGGCAGGTCCGCGATGATGGACCGGTCGGTCTTCAGGCGCCGCAGCACGAAGGGGGCGGTGAGGCGCTTCAGGCGCGAGACCGCCTCCGCGTCCCGTCCGGCCTGGATGGGGACGAGGAAGCTCCGCTTGAAATCCGCTTGCGTGCCCAGCAGGCCCGGGTTCAGGAACTCCATGATCGACCAGAGGTCCGCGACGTTGTTCTCCACCGGCGTGCCCGTGAGGGCGACGCGGTAGCCGCCGGCGAGCGCTCGCGCTGCGCGTGCCTGCTGCGTCTCGGCGTTCTTGACGTTCTGGGCCTCGTCGAGGATCACGCCGGACCAGCGCACCGCCTGGAAGGCCTCCAGGTCGCGGTGGAGGAGCGAATAGCTGGAGACGACCAGGGCATGTCGCGACGCATCACGGGAGAACGAGGCGCCCTTCGCCCGGGAGAGCCCATGGTGGACCAGGACGGGCAGCTCGGGCGTGAACCGCGCCGCCTCCTTCTGCCAATTGCCGACCACCGACATGGGGCAGACGAGCAGCGCCGGCTCCCGGCGGCCCGCACTCCAGTGCCGCTGCACGAGGGCGAGCGCCTGGACGGTCTTCCCCAGGCCCATGTCGTCGGCGAGGCACGCGCCGAATCCGAGCCGGCCCAGGAAGTCCATCCAGGAGTACCCGCGGAGCTGGTACGGGCGCAGGATGCCGTGGAAGCCTGCGGGCGGAGCCAGCTCCTCGACCGAAGCGTGGCCCTCGAGCGTCGCGAGCAGGTCGCCCAGGCCGCCGCCGGCCTCGACGCCGTCGAAGGCGAGATGCCCGGGCGGCTTCCTGGCGCCGAGGGCCAGCGCGACCATCTCCCGCAGGGTCGCCGAGGCCTTGCCGTTGTCCTCCCAGAAGCGGAGAGCCGCCTCGATCTCGCCCGCACTCATCTGCACCCATCGACCCCGGACCCGTACGAGGGGCGCCTTCATCCGCGCCAGCTCCTTCAGCTCGGCGAGGGTGAGCGTCTCGCCCCCCACCGCCACGCGCCACTGGAACTGGACGACCTCGTCGAGGCTGAGCCCGCCCCCGGCCGTCGCCCTCTGCGCCGGTACCGCCGCTCGGAGCGTGAGCCGCGCCCGCGTCCCTCGACGGCTCCACCACCCGGGGAGCAGGATCCCGAACCCGGCCTGCTCCAAGCCCACGGCACGTGCGCTCAGGAACTCGTAGGCCCCTTCCGTGTCGAGGGAGTAACCGGCCGGGGCCCGGTCGCGGAGGCTCGTCTCGATCCGGGGCTCTATCCCGGCCGCCTGGCCCAAGGACGCCAACAGGTGCTCCCTGGCGTCGAAGCCGGGCTCGCGCAACAGCGCCGTCCTGGCCCCCCGGGGCGAGAAGACCTCGTCGGCGGGCACCAGGAGGCTCGGGTCCCGGGCCGACTGGAGGAGATAGCGCACGTACCAGGAGCCGTTGCGGGCGGCGGCGACCGCCGCGCCGCCCTCGAGCGAGGGCTCCTCGAGACGAAAGGTCAGCCGGAACGGCGCCGCCGTCGTGGCGGCGGCCGGCCGCTGCCACGTGTGCACCTGGGCCGCCAGCACGGCAAGCTCGGCGGACGAGCCGCGGAGCACGCCGTCCTGGCTGAAGAGGGCCCGCACCCATTCGTCGTGGAGGCTGTTCCGGCGCGGGCCGCGGACGTCCGTACGCCGCGGCGTCCGCACCAAATGGTCGACGAAGGCGCCCACGAGCGCTCGTACGAGGGGCTCGGTCTCGACCTCCGGCGGCGCATCGGGGGAGCCGCCCACCGCGCGGCACGCGGCCGGCATCGACCGGGCGAGGGCGGCGATCCGTGGCCCGTCTTCGGCCGCGAGCACCGCCGTCCACACGGCGCGCCAGACCCCGTCGCTTTCCTCGATCCCGGGCAGGAACTGCTCCCTCGCTACCAGAGCCGCCGCGAAGCGCAGGACATCCACGGCGAAGCCCAGATCGACGCCGACGAAAACGCCCGGCGCCAGGGCGGTCCGGCCGACGCAGGCTGCGAGGAGCTCGGCGGCCTCAGGCACCCCCAGCGGATGCGTGGTGACCGTCCAGGGCGCGAGCACCGCAACGGGACCGCCGGGGGGGCCGCCCAGCAGCGGGCTCGAGGCCAGAGGCTCGCCCGACGCGGTGGGGAGCCAGGCCACCCGGCCCTCGGCACGCGGGCGCATGCCGCCGAGGCCCACCCCCTGGAGGACTCCCGCAACCCCTTCCGGCCCGGCGTCACGGGGATGTGCTCCCGGCCGTCCCGATCGAGGGCCGCGCCTGGCGGCCCGGGCGGCGCCGGGGCGGCCCTTGCCGTTGGCGGCCCGCTCCCCCCAGAGGAGCAGTCCGTCGCTCAGGAGACCGGCGTGCAGGAGGATCACTGGCGCAGAGAGAGGTCGCGGCCGGGCCGGACCAAACCGCTATTGTGCCAGCGTCGGGGTGGGCCCGCGAGCGCCGGCGCGCGTGAAGCGCGGCTCGCCCCGGCCTGGACACGCCGTCGTCCTGGCGATAGCCCCGCTTGCAGCCCGTGCCGGGGGTGCTACGATGGCGGCGGCAACACGATCAACCATGGACCTCGCCGAGTCCCTCCTTAGCGAGGAGCTCCGATCCCTCCAGCGCCGGCGGTGGTCCGGCGTGCTGGCCCTATCCTCCGGCGAGGTCACGAAGGGCCTCTTTCTTCGCGACGGCCGCATCGTCTTCGCCGCCTCGAGCCGCGACGACGAGAAGCTCGGCGAGACCCTGTTCCGCAACGGGCGCATCAGCCGGGAGGAGCTGGAGCAGGCGTGTCGTGGAGCGCAGGGTTCCAGGGGCCGCTTCGGCACCGCGCTCGTGCAGTCAGGGATCCTGACCGGGGAAGAGGTGGCCGCCGCCGTTTCCGGACAGGTGCAGGGTATCGTCCTGTCGGTCTTCGAATGGACCTCCGGCGAGGTGCGCCGCGCCGACGCCGAGCAGCCCGTCGCGGCCGACCTGGTCGTCGAGCTGTCGACCCCCCGCCTCCTCCTGGAAGGAGCCCGGATCTTCCCCGACGTCCGCAGGCTGGAGCGCGCCCTGGGAGACCTCGGCCGGCGCGTGCGTCGGAACCCTAGTCCCCCTTTCGATTACGGAGGCCTGCCGGAGTCGCCGCCGGAGCTGGCCGTGCTGCGGGCGGCCTCTGGCGAGACGCACATCCGCGACCTGCTGGACCTGGCCCCGTATCAGCGCCTGGGGCTGGTCCGCGCCGTTTACGGGCTCCTCGTGGCAGGTCTTCTGGAAGACGTCGCCGGCGATGCCGCGGCGGTGGGCGGGCGGGCGGCGCCGCGCCCGGCACCGCGGCATGCCGGCGAGCCCGCCTTGGGAGCGGCCGACACGGAGCTCGACGAGGCGCGGAAGCTCATCGAGCGGGGTGACCGGGCGGCCGGCATCGCGATCCTCGAGAGTCGCCTGGCCGCCGACCCGAAGGACCGGCCCAGTCGCCGCCTGCTCGCGCTCAGCCTCGCCCGCGACGCCGGCCATTCGGGCGTCGTGGAGCAGCACTTCATGACCGCCCTGTCCCAGGATCCCCGTGATCACGACCTGCGCTACCGGTTCGCCACCTACTACCGAAAGGCGGGTCTCAACGCGCGGGCGATCCTGCAGCTCAGGCTGGTCGTTGGGGGAGAGCCCGGCCACGCCGCCGCCTGGCGGGACCTGCGTGAGCTGGAAGGCTCCACCGATCCTCCGAAGGGCCGCGGGCACTGAGCTCTTGGTGCGCAGCGCCCCAACCGCCGCTACGCAGCCGGGTCGGCCTCGCTCGCGCCCGGATCTCGCTGCACTGGCCGCATGCGCGTGGCGGCCAAGGCGTGCTAGTTTGAGCCGCTCGGGCGGCCCGGGCGCCTGGAGGACGACATGCCATCGGCCGGACGCGCCCTGGTGCTGGGCCTGCTTGCCGGGCTGGCCATGCCCGGCTTCGCCGCCGCGCAGGGGACCCAGGACTCGCAGTTGGGGCTCGGCGTCGGCTACTCGACGCGCTTCAAGGAGCCGGTCTTAACGGTCGAGTTCGTCGTCCCGCTGCACGACGACTTTCCCGCCGACGTCGTCGCCGGCCTCCAGTACCTCGACGACGGCGACACGCGCAGGTATGTCGCCATCCTGGACGGGCAGTGGCGTTTCTCCCTGCGGCGGCTCCACCGCCGTGCCTTCGGATGGGTGGGGGGTGGATTCGGCCTCATCACCGAGGACCCCAAGGGGCCGCGCGAGGCGACGACCCGCGACGGCCAGTTGAGCGCGTTCGTCGGGGTGGGTTACGACGCGCCCGCCGTCCCGTACGTCCAGGTCCGGGTGACGCGGAAGGACGAGGTCATCCTCGGCCTGGGAGTCCGCTTCTAGCCGCACATCACGCCCGGACCAGGGTGGCTCCCCAGCTCATCCCCGCGCCGAAGGCGACCAGGAGCACGAGGTCGCCCGCCCGGAGCCGGCCCGCGCGGGCACACTCGTCCCAGAGCAGCGGGAGCGTGGCCGCGGTGGTGTTGCCGTACTCCTGGATGTTGTGGACGACCTTCTCGTCGGGCAGGCGGAGGGCCTTCTGGACGTACTCGTTGATCCGCCGGTTGGCCTGGTGCATCAGGACGAGAGAGACGTCCTCGATCGCCACGCCGTTGCGCACCAGCAGGGCGTCCGCGACCTCGAGCATGCGCGTCGTCGCCATCTTGAAGACGAACCGCCCGTCCATGGCCGGGATGTGGTCTCCCCGGCGGATCTGCTCGGGGTCGACGTAGGGCCTGTGCCGGAAGCCCGTCCCGGGGACGTACAGCTTGTCGTAGTCCGTCCCGTCGGAGTACAGGAGCTGGTCGACGATCCCGCGCCCGTCATCCGCCCCCGCCTTCACGACCACCGCCGCCCCGGCGTCGCCGAACAGCACGGTGAGATGCCGGAACCGGGTGTTCCATTCCCGCTCTTCGGCTGTGGGCGGCACTGCGGAGCGGCCGAGGAGGTACTGCCAGTTCTCCGCCGAGAAGGGCATGAAGCCGGTATGGACCTCGGCGCCGACCAGGAGCGCCGTCCTCGCGAGGCCGGCGCGCAGGTGGGCGTCGACGAGCTGGAGCCCATAGAGGAACCCCACGCACTGCTGTCGTATGTCGAAGGCGGTGACGGGCTCCATCCCGAGCTTGGCCTGGAGGATCCCGCCGCAGCCGGGGAAGTAGTGGTCCGGGGTCATGGTCGCGAAGACGACGAGGTCGACCTCGTCCTTCGAGACGCCCGCCGAGTCGAGGGCGCGCCGGGCGGCGCCCACGCCGAGGTCGGAAGTGGCGGTGCCGGCTTCCACGTAGCGGCGGCACTCGATACCCGTACGCTCCCGGATCCACTCGTCGCTGGTGTCCATGATCCGCGCGAGCGCGTCGTTGGTCACCCGGAGCGGCGGGATCTCGCTCCCGCTCCCGACGATCACGGCGCGTGGCATTGACACCCCCTCCAGGTCGGCGCCCCCTGCCGTGCCAGGGACCGGATTGTACGCTGCGGGCCCCGTCGTCCGTCCGATTCTGCGTTCCCCATTCTCCTGAGCGCAAGCCGGTCCGCCCGCGGGAAGTCTTTGCGGTACCCTTGTCGCCCCATGCCGTCGGTGTCGATCGTGTTTCCGATGTTCAACGAGGAGGCCTACATCCACCGCGCGGTCCGTGCCGCTCGGGACGTCCTGGCCGAGGTCACGGGCGACCACGAGATCGTGATCGTGGACGACGCGTCGACCGACCGCACGGGCGCCCTGGCCGACGAGCTGGCGCGGGGGGACCCCCGGATCAAGGTCGTCCACAACTCGGGCAACCGGAAGCTCGGCGGGACGCTGAGGGCCGGATTCGCCGCCGCCAGCAAGGAGCTGGTCCTCTACACCGACGCCGACCTCCCGTTCGACCTCCAGGAGCTTCGGCGCGCGGTCCGGCTGCTCGAGTACCAGGAGGCCGACCTGCTGTCGGCCTATCGCTTCGACCGCATCTCGGAGGGCCCGCTCAGGACCCTCTACTCCTTCGTCTACAACCTGTTGATCCGGGCGGTGTTCCGGCTACCCGTCAAGGACGTCAACTTCTCGTTCAAGCTCTTCCGCCGCCGCCTGCTGGACCGCATCGAGCTGAGAAGCGAGGGCAGCTTCATCGACGCGGAGCTCCTGATCCGCGCCCGGCGGGCGGGGGCGTCGATCATCCAGATCGGCGTCGACTACTTCCCCCGCTCCCGCGGGATCTCGACCCTGTCCTCCGGGGGAGTGATCGTGAAGATCCTCGCCGAGATGGCCGGGATGTGGCGCGAGCTGCGTTAGCGTGCAGGCGCTCGGCCTCTATCGCGACGCCCCGGCGGCGGTGCGGATCCACACCTGGCTGCGGGCATGGACCTGTCCCATGGAGGCCATGGTCCGGCGGGTTCCTGGCGAGGGTCGGCTCCTCGACGTGGGCTGCGGGCACGGCCTCTTCTCGAACGAGGCGGCCTTGCGGCACTCGCGTCTCCACGTGGTGGGGATCGACCCCTCCGCCGGCAAGGTGCGGTGGGCGGAAGCGTCGCTCGCCGGCCGCGGCAACGTCCGCTTCCGCCGCCAGCGCGTGGAGGAGGTGGACGAGGAAGGTTTCGATGCCCTGTCCGTGCTGGACGTGCTCTACCTGGTCCCCCGCCCGGAGTGGCCGTCGTTCCTCGGGGCGTGCCGCGACCGCCTCCGGTCCGGCGGGCGGCTGCTGCTGAAGGAGGTGGACGTCCGACCACGCTGGAAGTTCTACCGCTGCCTCGCCCAGGAGCTGGTGAGCGTGCGACTCCTCCGGATCACGCTCGGCGCCGCTTTCACCTTCGCCGGCCGTGCCGAGATGATCCTCGCGCTCGAGGGCGCCGGGTTCCGCGACGTGGTGGTGACCGACCTCGGCGCCGGGTACCTGACCCCCCATGTCCTCTACGAGGCGCAGCGCGGGTGAGCGGGCCGCGCCTCATCGTCAACGCCGACGACCTGGGCCTGCATCCGGGGATCAACGCCGGCGTGCTCAAGGCGCACCTCGACGGCATCGTCACCAGCGCCTCGCTGTCGCCGAACGGCGCGGCCTTCGAGGACGCGGCCGGCCTGGCCCGCTCGGCTCCGGCCCTGGAGATCGGGGTCCACCTGACCCTGGTGGGCGAAGCGCCGCTGCTGGCCGCGGCCGCCCTGCCCACCCTCGCCCCGGAGGGCCGTCTGCCGGGCTCGTTCGCGGTGCTGTTCCGTCGGCTTCTCCTGGGCCGGATCCGGCCGGACGAGGTGGGGCGAGAGCTCGAGGAGCAGGTCACGCGCGTGAGGGATGCCGGCTTGCAGGTCGCCCACCTGGACAGCCACCAGCACGTCCACCTCCATCCCGTGCTGCTGCCGATCGTTCTCGAAGTCGCCCGGCGCTTCGACGTCAGGGCGGTGCGGGCGGCGTCGCGGGTGGCGCCGCTCAGCGGCCTGCGTCCCGCGCTCCTCTCGCTCGTCGCGGGCCCGGCCGCCCGCCGTGTACGGCGCTGCGGGCTCGCCTCCGCCGACGTGCTCCTCGGCGCGGCCGAGACCGGACGCCTCGACGAGGAGCGGCTGCTGGGGCTGCTGAGCGGCCTGCCGCGGGGGACGAGCGAGCTTCTGTGCCACCCCGGCACCGGAAGCGCGTCGATCGCGGAGAGCTACCCGTGGGGCTTCCGGTGGGACGACGAGGTCCAGGCCCTGACCAGCCCGCGGGTCCGCGCGGCCGTGGCCGAGGCCGGGATCCGGCTCATCTCGCACCGGGACCTGTGAAACCGGCTTCCGACCTCGCGATCAGGTCGCTCCCGGCCATCGTCCTCGGCACCGCCCTGGCCGCGGTGGTGGTCGCGCCCGCGCTCCACGTCCCCGGACACCGCGGTGGGCTGCGGCTGGCCGACGGGTTCCGGCCGGGGCGCTGGGACGCGCGCTTCGTGGTCGCGCGCGCGCCGGCCGTCCTGGTCTTCCCTTCCGCGCCGGTGAACGCGACCGTCCTTCTCTCCGGCCCCGCGCTCGTCGATCTCGGGGGTGCCACAGCCCACCGCCGGGTCACGCTCGGCGCGATGCCCACGCCTGTGCGCGTCGTGCTCCCTTCCGGAGGATCGGTGTCGGTCGCCGCCGACCGCACGGTGCGGCTGCACTCGGCCTCGCTGGTCCGTGCCGGCCCGCCGCCGTGGAGCCTGGCGCTGCTGGCGCTCGCGGCAGGGGTAGCGGGCGCCGGGGTCGCCGTGGTCCTCCGGAGCGGATGGGGTCTCGCGCTGTCGGCGGTGCTCGCAGCCTCGGTGGGGCTGGCAGCGGCCTCGTGGGACGAGTTCGCCACGCTGGCTCTGGCCGTCCTGGCGGACCGGCTGGCTCCCGCCGCCGCCGTCCTGGTGCTGACCGCCGCTTTCGTGCCGGCGTTGGTCGGCCCGCGCGTTGCCTTCACGCGAGGCCGCCCTTCCACGGCGACGCCCGAGGCACCGGGACCGGGATCCGGGGCTTTCGAGGTCGAGTGGCGGCTCCCTGGGCTCTTCGGCGCGGCGACCCTGGTCTCGTGCCTCGCGCAAGTGCTCATGCTGCCACAGCCGCTGATCATCGGCGACCCGGCGGCGTATCACGAGATCGGCGGGCGTTTCCGCGACGCGCTCTCGGCGGTCCGCGGCCCGGACGGCCTGGCCGATGCCCTGCACACGCTCCGACCGTACGGCGGACTGTTCGCCACCGGGCTCGTTTACGGTGCAGTCCGAGGGCTCCACGACGGGCTCCCGACGATCTACCTGGTGCACGCCGCGGCGATGGCCGGCGCGGTCCGCTTCCTGGTCAGTGCCGCGCACCGCCTCGGCGGCCGGCGCCTGGCCGTGCTGGCCGGCGCCGCCGCCGTCCTGTACCCGACGTTCCCCGTCATCTCCGGCATCGTCCAGCCGGAGCCGTTCATCCTCCTGGCCTGGACGTGGTCGCTCGACCGGTTCCTCGCCGCGCGCGAGCACCCCGACCCCCGCAAGGCACTGGCGCACGCGGGGCTGGGATTCGGGGCGGGCTTGGCCCTCCATCCGCAGGGGATGTGGTTCCTGCTGGCCGCGTTGGGGCTCGTGCTGGTTCCGTGGGCCCGACGGCTGTCACAGCCGGCCGCACGGCGGAGGGCCGGGGCGTTCGCGCTCGGCCTGATGCCGGTGGCCCTCGCCATCGCCGCCGGCGAGGCCTGGTCGCGCACCGCCGTCCACGTGCTCGACGAGCGCCACGGATTCTGGGCCTACACCGTTCCCTTTCCGCTCGGCTTCTGGCTCTTCCTGGACACCGACGGCTGGCAGGGCCCGGAGAGGATCGCGGACACTCGCTACGCTCGCGGCCTCGCCCGGGAGGAGAAGGCGGGAGCCTCGCAAGGTGTCGTCGGCCGAGGCCTGTACACCGTGCGGTTCGTGGCCGAAAACGCCGGCGCGTCCCTCCGTACCGTGTTCCGCAACGCCCATCGGCTCTTCCACGTCCCCGACAACCCTTTCCGCCGCGACTGGATCCTGCCCTACGGTGCCCAGCTCCGGTCGCACCGCGTGCTCGTGGTCCTGTTCCTGCTCGCCGCTCCGCTAATGGCGACGCGCGCCCCCGTCCTGCTCGTCCCCTTCGCGATCCTGCTCGCGACCTACCCGCTCTATCACGTGTTCAACAAGTACGCCGTCCCCGCAACTCCATTCGTGATCCTCGGGGCGTCGCTCGGCCTGAGCCGGCTGGCGTCGGATCGGCACGCCGGCCTGATCGCCGCCCTGGCGGCGGCGGGTCTCGGAGCGTGGCTCACCCCCGCGGACCTCGCCCTCCGCGGGTGCCCTCCGTCCGCCGCCCGCGTGATGGTCGCCGCTCTGCACTGGGGCGGTCTCGCCACCGCTTTCGTGCTCGCCGGGCGCCGCTGGGCGAACGGCGCCTGGGGCCGCGCGGCGGCCGCCGCGGGGGGCTTGGTGGCTCTCGTGCCCGCGCTGGCGGCCGCCTGGGGCGATCCTTCCTGGCGCGAATACTCGGTGGCCCTGGCGGACGGGGCCTCCCACGAGGTGGTGGTCGGGGCCGAGGCCCTCGACCGTCTCGACGCCGCTCGCGAGGCCTTCGTGCTGCTGGACCTGCACGTCCCGGACGGGGACCCGGCGGAGCTGCGGGTGGAGTTCGAGGGCGGAGCCGTCGTCGAGGGTCGCGACCTCAGGCCGATGATGCCGCGCTTCGGTCTCGCCACCTACCGGGGGAACCGCGACCCGCCGACGTTCCGGCAGTGGTGGGGAATCCCTTGGCGGACGGGCTTCGGGCGGGACGGACGCGTGGCCGTGGTCCTCCGGGGAGGTCCGCGAGGAGCCCGGCTTCACGGCGACCTCGACGACCGGGCGAGCACCGCCTTGTCGTTCGGCCAGCCGCCGTACCTCAGCGTGTACCGCCTGATGCACGACGGTGAGTACCGCCTGGCCGCCCCCCGCGCGCTGGCCGGCACCCGGGCAAGCCGCGCCGGCGGCCGCGCGCTGCCAGGCACCCTCGGTGTCCACCTGCTGGTCCTCGACGAGGACGCCGGCGGGGCGGTCTGGGAGACCGACCGCGCCTCGGCCCACACGGTCGTGACCGGGATCTGGGCCCGGCTGTCGAGGGCGACCTCTGCCGAGCTGGCCACTCCCGGCGGCACGTTCCGTGTCGACCTGCCGGCGCCCGCCGTGTCGCTCGGGACGTCGGGCGAGATGCGGTTCCTCCCCACCGGCGACCACGAGGGCTGGTTCGTCCTCAAGGTAGCGGCCACGCGGGGAGAGCCGGTACGGCTCTCGGTGCGCCCCTTCCTCGGTGCGATGTCGCTCCCTCGCTTCTTCCTGCCGGAGCTGCGCTCCGAGCCTCCGCCCCTCCCTCTCGACTGGGGAGGCTACCCCTACGCGCCCGCCCGCCGCATCCTGGAAGAGAGGCCGGCGCCCCCGTGGCGGCCGGTGGAGGCGTATTGACGCCGGTTGCCGCCGGCCCGGCCGCGTGCTATCAAGGTTTCCCGCCCATGCTCAACGACCTGTCGGTAACCCCCGTCTCCGAGACCCTGCGCCAGCTCGCCTCCAGCCGGCGTAGCGGCGACCTGCAGGTGCGCTCGGGGAAGCTGGTCAAGACCGTCTTCTTCGACCATGGCCGCGTCGTCTTCGCCGCCAGCAACCTGCGTAAGGACCGACTGGGGGAGGCGCTCGTCGCGCTCGGCCGCATCACCGACGAGGACTTCAACCGCGCCTCCGCCCTCATGAAGTCCGACCGCAAGCGCAGGTTCGGCGAGGCGCTGGTCCAGGCCGGCGTCCTCGACCGCAACGAGGTCGGCCGCTCGGTGGCCCGGCAGGTCAACCGCATCGTCCTCTCGCTCTTCGAGATGAAGGACGGCGCTGCCGCTTTCGAGGACCGCCGCTGCGCCATCCCCCTCGAGTACATGGTCAGCCTCTCGGTGCACCGCATCCTCTACGAGGGCATACGGTGCATGAGCGACCGGGAGCTGGTCACGAACGCCCTCGGCAACCTCGACCGCTGGGTGAAGCTGGCGGCGGTGCCGCCCTTCACGTTCGACCTGCAGGCCTGCACCGAGGAGGAGATGGAGGTCCTGGAGCACGCCCGCAGGCGCGTCACGGTCCGGCGGCTGGCGTGGGCGCCCGGAGGTCTCGCCTTCTCGCGGCTGCGGGCGGCCTACGGCTTCCTGGCCTCGGGCCTGCTGGAGCCGGAAGACGCCGCCGAGGGTGAATCGAAGCCCGTGATCCAGATGGAGACGGGGACGTTCCTGCTCTCCGCCCTGCGCCGCCGGCCCGATCCCACCGCGCGGCAGGCCATCCGGCAGGAGGTGGACGAGGAGCTGCAGCGGTCGGCCAAGCTGGACCGCGAGGCCTGGCTGAAGGTCTCGCGCACCGCCCCCCGCGAGGAGCTGATCAAGGCCCTCGAGGAGAAGATGGAGCGCTACCACGACCTCCTCGACGCGATCGGCGACGACGCCGAGCTGAAGACCGACATCGAGGTGATCATCGGGCGTGCCTCGGCGATGGTGAGGCTGACGCGCCAGGCGCCGGCTGAGCCCACTCCTCCGGTGCTCGCCGCCGACCAGGTCGCGGCCGCGCCTCCCGACGGTCCACCCCCGCCCCCCGCGGAGACGCCTTCGCCGGGCGCGGACGTGACGGCGGTGCTGGCCGCCGGCATGGCCGAGAACCCCCTCATCGACGGCCAGATCGAGCACCTGCTGATGGAAGGCGAGGTGCGGATGACCGTCTCGGACTACGCGAACGCGGTCCAGGTCTACGACAGGCTGGTCCAGCTCGCCCCCAAGGTGGCGGCGTTCCGCACGCGTCTGGCCATCGCGATGGCCTGCTACCCGCGGACCGCGAAGCAGGCGGAGCGGGAGTTCCTCGAGGCCCTGCGGCTCGATCCCGACAACGCCGACATCCACTACCAGTTCGGGCTGTACTACAAGGCCATGCGGCAGCGGGCCCGCGCGCTGGCGGAGATGCGCACCGCGGTGCGCCTGAGCCCGCGGCACCGCCAGGCCCGCCAGGAGCTGGAGGCCCTCTCTCCCCGCGACAGCGCGCTCACGAGCCTGAAGAAGCTCTTCCGCTGAGCTCCGCCGCCAGCGGGTCGGCCGCGGCCGCCTCCTCGGCCCGGCGATGGTCCTCGAGGAGGCGAAGCGCCGCCCCCCGCCGGCGGTCCAGCGCCCACGCGTAGACCGGCAGCAGCACCATCCCCCCGGGCAGCAGGAAGACGAGGAACGCGGGGACCCACCGCGCCGCCGCGCGCACCTCCGCGCGGAGGAAGGCCCGGTCCGCGGGGCTCCAGCTCTGTCCGTTGCGCGGCATCATGAGCACACGGACGAAACCCTCGAGCCGCGAGAGGCGGGAGAAGACCGAGCGGCGCCACCACCCGATCATCCGGGGACGCCTGCCGCGCGGCCCACCCTGGCGAGGACGACGAGGGATCCTACCGCCACGAGGCCCACACCCGCATGCCCCAGGAGCGCCGCGTCGGCGGCGAACACCGACCCGAGCAGGAGGAACGTCGCGGTTGGGAGCGTCGGCGGAGGCTGGGCCAGCCGGGCCGCCAGGCCGGCGCCGGGCTCCGGCATCGCCGTGCGCGGGCGCCGGGCGCCCCGCTCGAGCCGCGGGCACAGGATCGCGGCGACGAGCACCGCCGCCCAGACGCCCCAGGCGCGGCCGCCCGAGAAGAAGCGCTCGGCTTCGAACCGCGTCCAGAGCGCGCCCACGGCCAGCAGGACGGCAATCGAGGCCGCGGCCAGCCCCGTCCGCCTCAAGGCCGACACGGTCAGGGTCCCTTCGTAATGCCAGCGCTCCGCAGCCGCCGTGTAGGAGCCCACTACCACCGCCCATCCCACGAAGTTGCCGACCGGGATCCCCAGCCACGGTCCAGGCGGCGTCCAGGACCAGAGCCCCGCCCGTACCGCCACCGGCTCCATGACGAAGTCCAGGGCGATCGCGATCACGGCGGCGGCCGCACCTCGGCCGAGCGCGGACCTCAGGCCCAGCCGCGGGGCCAGCGCCATGGCCGAAGAGATCACCGCCGCCCAGACCACGGCCACCGCGACCGGAACCCCGAGCGGTGCCATGGCCCAGCCGTCCCCGTACTCGTGGGAGGCGAACACCCCGATCGCCGCCAGCTCCAGGGAATAGCCGTAGGCGGCCAGCACCGCCAGCTCCGCCGCGGCGCGCCGCGGGCCGAGCGCGCGGCGCGCGTGGAGGAACGCGAGCGTGAAGGCCGCCGGGGCCAGCAGGAGCTCGTGCGCCCACAGCGGCAGCGCGCTCAGGCCGGGGCCTCCTCTCTCCCGGGGCCGGGCCGCTCGGTCAGCTCCGCCATCCCGAATCCGCGAAGGTCGCCGCAGGCGTAGCGAGTGAAGTTCTCGTGGAGGACGAGGCGGTAGGGGCGGCCGGCGAGGTGCCGGAGCGGGTTCCTGGCCACCTGGACGGGAACGCGGATCGTCCGGTGGACCGTCCCCCGGAGCAGGAGCGGCCGGCCTGCGGCGGTCCCGACCTCGAGATCGAAGGACCGCAGGATGCCCCCGGTGCGCTCGCCCGCGAAGGCCACCCGGGTGACCCTCTCGGCGCGCCCATCGCGCCAGAGGAAGCCGCCCTGGACGAGCCGGCCGCGCACGCTCACCACCAGCGCGTGGAGAGCAAGGCCGCCGCCGAGCGTGGCGGTGAACAGTCGCCAGTGGTCGGCCGATTCCCAATCCCGCAGCCCCCACGAGTGGTCGCGGCTCCCCGAGCCCTCGAATCGCATCGGCCGCCCGTCGACCGCGACCGTCCCCCTCCACGTCCCGGACTGCTCGACGTGGTGCGATCCCAGCGGGCTCAGCGCCAGTCGGACGTCGTCGGGCAAGCTGGCGCAGAAGTCCACCGCGGGCGTTTGGGGGGACAGGGTGAGGTCGATCGCGACCGGCTCCGTCCGCGGGCTCAACAGGAGCGCGACCGGGCCGGGCGGGAACGTGGCCGCTTCGTGGACGGAGAGACGCGCCTCCACGCGAAGCCGGCTGGGCCGCCAGGCCACGGTCTGTCCCCCCACTCGCCACTCGGCGCGCGCGATCGTGCCCGCACCGAGGTCGAGACCGAAGAGCACGCGCCCGTCCGGAAGCCCCAGGGCCAGGAGCCCCTCGCCGCGCTTGCCCGTTCCCAGGCCCAGCGAGGAGACCAGGACCACTCCGGCAGCGGGATCCTGCGCATTGAAGTAAACGCTCTCCCGCGCCCGCCCGCCCGCCGCTGCGTACTCCGAGAGGTCGTGCAGCGCCTCGTCGCCCGGGTCGACAGCGGGAAGGACGGCTGCAGCGGCCTCGCCGGCTTCCGCCGCGCCGACCGTCCTCACCCGGCCGCTCCCGCCGTCGACCTCGACGAGGTCGCCGGTACGGATCCGCTCCGTCGCTCCGCGCACGTCCACCACGCACGGGACGCCCAGCTCGCGTGCCACCACCGAGCCGTGGGACAGCAGCCCACCCATCTCAGCCACCGCACCGGCTGCGGACGCGAGCAGCGGACCGAGCCCCGCGTCCAGGACCGGAGCGACCAGGACCTCCCCAGGCAACAGAGCCTGCGCCTGGCCCGCGGTGACTACCCGGGCCCGGCCGAGGCCGACTCCGGCGCTCACCCCTACCCCGGCAAGAGGCGGCGGCGTGGCGCCCGGCGGGCTCGCGCCGGAGGCGTCGTGCGATTCGCCGCCAACCTCCAGGTCGATCTCCCGCGGGGCCGGCAGCGCGGATTCCCGCAGGTGGGCGCGCCGGCGCCGCGCCAGGGCGGGGGCGTTCACCGCTCCGCCGCGGAGCGCGGAAAGCAGCTCATCGGAGGTGAGGAAGAACACGTCCTCGACCTGCCGCAGAGCGCCCGTGGCCACGAGCCGGGCTCCCGCTGTTCGTGCGACCACCCGCCCGTGGTGCACGGCGGCGATGCAGAGGGACTTCGTACGCTCCCGCCGGCGCACCCAGTTGCGGGTGCCGTCCAGGGCGCGGCCGAGGACGAAGCGGCGCGCCGGGCCCACCCGCGAGAAGAGGGCCTCCTCGTCGGCCCGGCGGGTTTCCCGCCGGGCCCGCCGCTCCCACGCGGCGGCGCCGGGCGCGGCCAAGAAGGCGCCGAGGGCGGCGAGGACGGGCCTCGGGTCGTCGGCCCACGGCGACGCCGAAAGCTCTCCCTCCGCGACGGCACGGTGCCCGTACTTCTCCAGGAACGCGCGCAGGCGCGAAGCCAGTCCGGTGGGCGCCTGGCCGGCTCGGAGGGAGGCCCACGCCTCTTCCGGGCCCCGCGCAACCCACCTGGACCACTCGGGCTCGGCGGCCGCCTCGGCGGCGAGCCGTTCGATCTCCACCACCGGCTGGGCGCTCTCCAGATCGTCCAGCCCTGCCACCAGACGGTTCAAGCGTTCGTGTGCCTCTCCCGGCGCCCAGGCGGAGAGGAGGCGGGCCAGCACCGCCAGCCGCACCGCGCAAGCCCCGGACGCCGCCACGTGTGTGGCGGCCAGCAGGCGCCCCGCACCGAGGAATCCGTCCAGCAGCGCCGCCAGGACCTCGGGATCGGCCGCCTCGACGTCCGCCCGGCGGGGCAGCCGGGCGATCGCGTCCTCGCACGCCGCGACGTCGCGTGGCAGGCGGTAGTGCATCCGAAGGATCCGCAGAGCCGCCGCAGCCAGGCCGGCACGGACCCGTGGCTGCCGAGCCACCGGATCCGGCCGCGAGGCTCCCTCTCCGAGCACGAGACGCTCGGCGGCGGCGAGGCTCATCCCGGGGAGCCGGGCGGCCACCTCGACGCAGAGGCCCAGGTTCAGGTAGAGCCGGCGACGGTGCACGACGAGGAAGGGGGGGGCGTCCTCCGCGCGCATCCCGGCGCTGGCGGCGCGGAACGCCTGCTCCAGCGCGCTCACCAGGGTGGTGGCGGTCAACGGGGTCACGGGGTCGGGCAGGACCTCGCCCACGTTGGCGCGGGTCAGGCGGCGGATCCGCGGGTCGAGCGCGTCGAAGGGCTCCACGGTGATTGGCCGGGCCTGGAGGACGACGAGGCCCTGAGCCGCCAGGGCCCACTCCACGTCCTGGGGAGCGCCGAGGCGCGCCTCCACCTCCAGGGCGAGGGCGGCGATCCGGAGCACCTCGTCCGGGCCGAGGCTTCCCTCCACGGGCCCCGATCGGACGCCGCCGCCGCTCCGAGCGACGACGTAGCGATCGGGGGTGACGCGGCCGGACACGAGGTCGTCGCCGCGCCCGCGATGCGACTCGACGACCAGGCTGTCGGGCTCGAGCGGATGCCGGGTGAAGGCGACCCCGGAGGCGCGAGGCTCGACGAAACGCTGGATCAGGACGGCCATCGCGGTGGCGCGCGGCGCCGACATCGCCGCGGCGTAGGCGTCGCCGTCCCGCGCGGAGGCGAGGCAGGCGTGGGCGGCGGCGACGACCGCGTCGGTTCCCTGGACGTCGAGCATGGTGCGGTGCTGGCCGGCGAAGCTGGCGGCGGGTCCGTCCTCGGCGCTCGAGGAGGACCGCACCGCCACCGCTCCGCCCAGCCGGCCGTACGCCGCCGCCACCGCCTCACGGCCGTGACCCTCCAGCCCCCCCGCGGGCAGCACGAACCCCTCGGGCACCGGCAGGCCCTGACGCCGCAGCACGGCCAGGGTGAAGGCCTTCGAGCCGACGCGGTCGCGGTCGGGTTCCCGCACGTCGTCGAGCCACACCACGCCGCTCACGGTGACCCTCATCACTATCAGAGCCGCGTGGTCAAGTCCAAGCGTCGCCGATGCCGGGGTCGCGCCATATGTGACATGATCTAACCCTCGCGGCCAGGCTGCGAACGCGATCCGGAGACGACGATGAGACCTCGCGCGAGAATCCCGGCTGGCGTAACGCTCCTGGCGGCGGCGTGGCTGACACCGGGCTGCGACTGGCTCGAGGGCAGGTTCAAGACCTGCCGCGACGTCCGGATCGATCTCATCAACAGCCAGCAAACCGTGGCTCCCATCCACCTGGCGGCTCCCGCGGAGTCCTTCGGGGCGTCCAACTTCCTCCAGTCGGGCCAGTCGCGGTCCGTCGTCCAGTGCCTCGAGCGCGGCGACCGCAAGGAGTTCCGGGCCGGGTCGCCGAACGGCGAGACGGTGGGGCTCGTGACCTGCGTGGCCGGCAGGTCGTCCTACGAGGGTCAGCCCACGCCCAGGGTGGTCTGGTTCAGCAACGAGTTCCTCTGCCAGGAGTGGTAGACCGCCTCGATCACCAGGGCCGGGTCAGGAACTCCCAGACGAAGGCGGTCCCGAGGAAGACCAGGACGAGGCTCGCTTCGTGCGGGTTACGGACCTTGAAGCGATGCCACAGCCAGGCCGCTCCCAGGAGCACCGGGACCATGAGGCCGAGGACCGATGCGGCCGCGCCGAGGCCGAGCGTTCCGGCCCATTCCCGCAGGTGCGCCGGCCCGGCCACGGTGCCGTACAGCAGTTGGAGATGGAGGACGTAGACGAGGAGCGTCTCGTGGCCCAGCAGTCCCAGAGCCCCGGTACCGGGGAGCCCGTGCTCGGCCGCCGCCTCCACCACGCGCAGCAGCAGCAGCAGCCCGCCAAGCCGCACCAGGGTATAGGCGGGCGAGACCCCCCAGAAGTCGACGTAGCGTCCGGTCAGGGGCGCGAGCGCCAGGCCGAGGACCAGGAGTCCCAGCCCGCCCAGGACGGCGCGTCGGCGCCGGACCGCCGGCTCCTGGCGACCCACCGCGGCCCCCGCCACCGCCCCCGCGAGGACGAAGGCCGAGAAGGGAAACGAGGGGAAATGTGACCCGCGGGTGACGTCGAGATAGGCTCCCAGTGCCGGGTGGACGCTCGTCGAGAGCCCCGAGGCCCAGACGCCCGGCCCGGCCGCCAGGATCACCAGCGCGGTGACTGCCGCTGCCTCCACCCACTTCCGTCCCGCCGCCCATTGGAGGGCCAGCACGAACATCTGGGTCACCGCGATGACCTGCAGGGCCTCGCAGGCGTAGAGCGCCATTCGCTCTTCCGCGGTCGCCTGCAGCGCCGTCTTCCATACCGACCAGTACGGGAGGTGCAGGGCGTAGCCCACCGCGAGGACGAAGAGCAGGCGCCGCGCCCGCCGGACGCCGGCCTTCATCGACAGCGGCGCCCGCGGCAGGCCAGCGACGAATCCCGAGGCGAACAGGAAGCCCGGCGCGGTCGAGCCGTGGAAGACGGCCTGGAGCTCGTAAAGCGGGGCGGCCCGGATCGAGGCGTGCAGCAGGCTGTCCAAGGCGTGGCCCTGCACCATCACCAGGGCCATGAGCCCGCGGAAGGCGTCGATGTAGGGCTCTCGGCGGGTGCGCCCCCGCGGCGGGACCTGGGCCCGCGGGTTGGCAGGGACGGCGGCGGGGGCGGCCGGGACGGCTACACCAGCCCGCCGCCGGCAGCCGCTTGCTGCACGTGCGTCAGGAGCATCGCCTCCGGTCCCGCTCCCACGAACTCCACGTCCTCGCCGACCACTGTCTTCGGCACGGACGAGACCCGGTACTTCCGCGCCAGGTCGGGATAGCCCGTGACCTCCACTCCGTCGGCGGTGATCCGATCGCTCTGGATCGCAAACCTGAAGGCCAGGCGGACCGCCCGGGGGCAGTGCGGTCAGGTGGGTGTGGAGAAGACCTGGATGTGGACGTTGCGCTCCAGCCTGCCGAGGGCCTCACGGGTCTCTTCGGCCAGGGCGCTGTCACCGCTGGAGGCGTCCAGGATCGCGTCGACGAGCGTGCCGAACTCGTATCCGGCGGGAACACCGTAGAACCGGATGCCGTAGTCCTTCTCCGCTCCCATCACCGCGATGGCGGGGATGCGGGTGATCGCGAGGCTCCCGGCCTTCTCCTTGTCGAGGACGAAGTTGAAGCTCTCGGCCGAGATCTGCGGGTGCAGGCCGCTCAGCTCCTCCACCAGCCGCCGCACCTGCTCGGAAGACGGATCGGCCAGGGCCTGCGAGAAGACGGCCAGGCGGACCGGATTGACCAGCCCGGCGAACTCCTCCTTCAACTGCCCCGCGACTTCGTCGCTGATGAGCGCCATTGTCGGCCAGTATAGCAGGCGCCCCGAAGCCGCACGATGGCACGGCGACTCCATCGTGCACTGCCGAGATTCAAACTACGCGGCTCCGCCGCGGTGGGTGGCGTCGTAGCCGACCGTCAGATCCAGCTCGGAAACCAGGTCCACGGCCCGAACCCGCGGAAGCGGAGGTTGTACCACTCCTGGGGGACGGGCAGCGCCACCAGGAACGGGTAGAAGAACAGGAACAGGAGCACGGCCAGGGCCAGGTATCCGCGCGCCAGCCAACGCGCCCTGGCGTCCCAGGCGTCGTCGAGGAGGCGGCCGAGCGTCAGGCAGGCGTACGGGATGGCCTCGAACAGGTAGTGGTTGTAGTTGAGCGTGCGGGGCGAGATCCCCCAGGGCAGATACAGGGCGAAGAAGCCGGCGCCGCTGAACAGCAGCCACGGGTCGCGCCGGCGCGCCCCGATCCCGAGCGCCCACAAGGAGACGGGGACGGAGGCCCACCACAGCGCCGGGTTCCCGATGGCGACGATGCCCCGAACGACCTCGGTCCCGGGCGGCTGCTGGAAGTAGTACCAGGTGGGCCGCTTCAGCAGCGGCCACGTGTACCACTCGCTGAAGTACGGGTGCTGGGCCTGGAGGTTCGCGTGGTAGTTCCAGACCCGCCCCTGCTCGGCGACCATGTCCGCGAGGGCGGCCCAGGTGGTGCTCAGGTCGCCCGGATGGTGTTTCTGCGCCATCCAGGGGACGTAGCTCGCGGTGTAGATCAGGATGGGCAGGGCCAGGAACGCGGCCGCGGTGAGGGCGAGCTCGCGCGGCCGCAGCAGGCGAAGACCGCGACCAGCGAGAAGGACCGCCCCGAGGAACCCGGTCGCCCAGAGGCTGGTCCAGCGCGTCGACAACGCCAGGCCGAGGAACACCCCGGCTCCCAGCATCGGCCCGGCCGGAAGCCTCTGCGGGAGCACCGCCCCCAGGATGGAGGCGGCGGCCGCGACCTGGAACAGCACCGCGAAGATGTTGGTCATCGCGGTCCGGCTCTGGACCAGGTAGACGCCGTCGCAGAGCAGCAGGGAGGCGGCGAGCAGCGCCGCGCGCCGGGACGGCAGCGCCCGGCGCGCGAGCAGGTAGAAGACGGGGGCGAGGGCGATCCCGGCGAGGGCGGGCAGGAGCCTCCAGGCCCAGGCCTCGTACCCGAAGACCCAGACCCCGGCCGCGATCAGCAGCTTCGCGGTGGGAGGGTGCACCCACTCGACGATCGGCTCGCCTTGCAGGTACTGCAGCGCGGTCTTGGCGTGGTAGACCTCGTCGAAGATCTCCTCCGGAGGGAAGCCGAGGCGGGGCAGCCGGAATGCCGCGGCGGCCAGGGTCAGGACGAGAGCGATCACGTGATCGCGGCTCCGGTCGGCTTCCGCGGGCATTCCAGGAAGTATAAGGGAGCGTTCCGCGCGGGAGCGGGCTCAGTCAGTCAGTCAGTCAGTCAGTCGGTCAGTCAGTCGAGGCGCGCTTGGACCGGGACCGGAGCAGGTCGATCGCGTAGCGGATCGGTATGCCGAAAGAGTTGCCACCGAACTTGGGCAGCACCGCGTACTCGACCGCGATCACGCGGCCGAGCTTGTTGAACACGGGCCCGCCGCTGCCGCCTTGAGTCGTGGGAGCGTCGAAGACGATGTCGGTGGCGGTCACGTCGCCGATATGACCCTGCGTCGTGGACGGCCGTATGAGCCCCCGGTCGGCCAGGGCCTCGGCCACGCGCTCGGAGTTCGTGCCGTGGGCGTCCAGGATCGTCCTCACGGTTCCCGTCTCGGCCTTGGCCAGGATGGCCTCGAGGCCGGTCGGATAGCCCACGACCACGACCGGCTGTCCGGCCACGGCCCCGCCAGCCCTCCGGTCGAGCGGGACGACCGGCGGGGCCTTGCGCGTCTTTACGTCGATGCGCAGCACGGCCAGGTCCAGCTTGTCCGAGGCTCGGTGGAGCTCGAGCTCGAAGGGCACGGACTCCCTGGGGAAGAAGGCGCGGAACAGCACGAAACGCGCCTTGTAGCCGGCCACTTCGAGGGTCTTGGCGGTCGAGTCGTTCCACCAGGGCTCGGCGATGTGGCGGTTGGTGAGGACGTAGCCCCGCCGGTCCACCATGAAGCCGGTCCCGAAGTACTCGACCGTGTGAATGGGCCCCTTGTGCTCCACGTCGAGCTCTAGCGAACCCTCCGCGTCACGCTTGCGCTGGCCCTTCTCGTCCACCCCCGAGCGGAGCGGCCGGTGCTTGTCGTCATAGAACGCATAGGAGCCCTGGATGAGGCACACGCCGGGGCCGAACTCGCGGATGATGTGCTCGCCGGCGGCCCGCTCGCTCTCGAGCGTGCCGATGCGCTCCCGGGTGAGCGAGAGCTCGCCCCGGAGCAGCTCCACCTCGCCCGCGGCCGCGTCGGCCAGGCGGCGCGTCAGCTCCCCCTCACGGGCCCGGAACTCCTCGATGCGCCGCTCCAGCGCACGTTTCTCCGCCTCCGCCCGCTGGCGCTCGAGCGCGACCCGCTCCTGGAAGCCGCGCCGCTCCGCCTCGGCGGATCGCAGGCTGCCCTCCAGCCGGTCCAGCTCACCCTGGAGCCGGCGGGACTCGCGCTGGCTCCAGAACAAGGAGCCGAGCGCGGTGAGGCCGAGCAGGACCACGAGCACGCGGAGGGTGCGGCTCGGCCGATGGGCGCCCTGGTACGCGGAGCGGAGGAGGGAGGTGGCCGACCAGAAGCGGTCCCGGACCGCGGGCGGCACCGCCATCCTCACCGCCCGCAGGCCCGACCCTTGCGGCATGCGCTCGCGCCGGAAGCGGATGCGCGGGCCTCCGATCCCCAGCTGGACCACGTCGCCGTCGCGCAAGACGGCCTGGTGCACGGGCTCCCCGGCGAGGAACGTGCCGAAGCTCGAGCCGGCGTCCTCCAGGACGAACTCCGCGCGCCGCTTGCCGATCACGGCGTGGTGAGGTGCGATCCCCGGGATCACGACCGTCGCTTCCGACTCCGAGCCGATGGTGGCGGGGACGTCGGAGAGGAGGTCGGTCTCCCCCTGGCGAGGTCCGCTCAGGTGCACGAGAGTGAGCCGGTCGGTCAACCTAGAACCCCTGCGCGCGGCGCGAGCCGATGCGTCGCTCGACGTCCGCTTCCGCGAACTTCACCCAGCCGCTCGAGCCTACTCGCACGAAGACCTCGACCCGCGCGTCCTTGAAATGCTCGTTCCCGAACATCCCCTCGGGCGGTCCCGACGAGGTGTAGCGGGCGTCGGACTTGAGGACGACCACCGCGGTCCCGCCCACGGGCAGCGGCTTGGCCACGCCGGCCAACTGCTCCCAGGCGGAGCCCCAGGTCACGCCCTCATCCCCCTTCCGCCGGAAGGTCGCGGTGGCCTGGATGGAGCGCTGCGGCTTGACCCCCTTGTTCTTGAGCTCGACCCGGGCGGCGGGGGCGATGTGGCTGGTCTCCCCGACGGAAGGATCGACCGCCCAGTAGGTCTCGAGGTCGACGAGCTCCAGCTCCGCCATCGGGTCAGAACTCTTGCATCCGGGCAGGGCGCCGGCTACGCCGGCGAGGAGGACGAGGGCTCGGATCAGGCGGGGTCGCGCGACGTCGTGCGGGCCTGCGCCGGCGGTGCACCTCCGGCCAGTACTCGCAGACGACCTCCCGAGCATGATCGAGTTCGATTCTATACCGGTGTGCCTGGGGCCGGACCCGCGAGGTTCGCCGCGGGACTGGCGAGCGGCACCGCCATTCGGAAGCGCGCGCCCCGTGTCGCCTCGCCGGCGTCTCCGGGCAGGAGCTCGAGGGAGCCGCCATGGTCCTCCACGAAGCGGCGGGCGACCGCGAGGCCGAGCCCGGTGCCGCCCTTCTTGCCGCGGGTCACGAAGGGCTCGAAGAGCCGCTCACGGATCTCGTCCGGCACGCCGGGCCCCTCGTCCGCCAGGAGCAGGACCAGGCTGGCCGCGCCGGCTCGCCCGCTCGAGGGCTCCACCGCCGCATGCACGTGAAGCCTCCCTGCGCCTCCCATGGCGTCGCGCGCGTTCGCGGCCAGGTTGCCGAGCGCGCGCCGCAGCTTGTCCACGTCGACCCAGGCCGTCGCCTCCGGTGCCGTCGACTCCCGGACCACCTCCAGCGTGGGCACCTCCTCGGCGACGGTGCCCAGCAGGTCGTCCAGAAGGGCGGGGACGGCGACCGGGCGCCGGGCCAGCCGGCTGCCGGCGCGCGCGAAGTCCAGGGTCTCCCGGGTCATGCGCTCCAGGCGATCCACCATCTGGACGATGAGGGCCGCCCGGGCCCCGACCACCTCCGGCGTGAGCGGCCCCTCGATCAGCGTCTCCGCGTAGCCCTTGATCACCGTCATCGGCCCGCGCAGGTCGTGGGCCAGCATGCCCGCCATCGTTCCCAGCGCGGCCATGCGCTCGGAGGAGATCAGCTCCTTCTGATACACATGGTTCTCGAGGGCCAGCGCCGCCCGGGTCGCGATCACCGAGAGCAGCCGCGCCTCCGCGGGCCGGAAGGGTACCCGCCGGCGCCCGCGGCGGGGGCCGAGCACGAGCATGCCCGCGAGCCCGCTCCGGGCCATCAGGGGGACGAGGAGCCCCTCGCCCCGTCCGCCCGGGGTGTCGAGGATGGCGCCGTCGGCCAGGAGGAACCGCGTCTCGGGCGCGGCCACGCCGTCCGGTCCCGGCTCGACGGAGTGGATCTGCGTCTCACCGGGAGAGAGGGCCTGGAACGTCTCCAGCTTGCGGTCCCAGACCAGGAGCGTTACCTGCGGCACGCCCACCGCGCCGGGGAGGAGGCGGGTGAGGAGGTGGGCGAGGCCTTCGACGTCGGCGGCCTCGAGGACCAGATCGGCGATCCGGCGGAGCGCCGGGACGCAGGAGGACTTGCTCACGTGGCCGGGGCAGAGCGTTGACAGGCCGAAAGACGCGTCGCTATGATAACCAGTCTGTGTCGCGCTGCAATCGGCGCGTGCGGACGTTCGCGGTCGACAGGCGGCGCCAGGCCGCCGGCCGCAACGAGCCCGGAACCTATCCGGGGAGGCCGGAACCTTCAGCGAGTCGGGACGGTTCCTGAAACAGCCGCAGGCCGCGGCTCGGTGGCCCGCGCAAGCCTCTGGGGAGGCGACCGGGCCGGGCGCTGCGCTTGAAGAGGAAGAGCCGGGAATGATCGAGGTCGAGAGCCTGACCAAGCGATACGGCCGGCACACGGCCGTGGACGGAATCTCCTTCACCGTGCAGAAGGGGGAGATCCTGGGCTTCCTCGGCCCCAACGGGGCGGGGAAGACCACCACCATGCGGATCCTCACCTGCTACCTGCCGCCCACCGAGGGGACGGCGCGGGTGGCCGGGTTCGACGTGTTCGAGGACCCGATCGAGGTGAAGAGGCGGGTGGGGTATATCCCCGAGACCCCTCCCCTCTATCCCGACATGGACGTCGAGACGTTCCTGGACTTCTGCGGGAAGATCAAGGGCATCCCGTCCTCGACCCGCAAGGCCCGGGTCTCCGAGGCCATGGACAGGTGCCGGATCACGGACGTCCGGCGGAAGCTCATCGGCCGGCTCTCCAAGGGATACCGCCAGCGGGTGGGCCTGGCGCAGGCGATCCTGAACAACCCCGAGGTGCTGATCCTGGACGAGCCCACCGCCGGCCTGGACCCCAAGCAGATCATCGAGACCCGCGAGCTGATCAAGAGCCTCGGGGGCGACCACACCGTCGTGCTCTCCACCCACATCCTTCCCGAGGTGTCGATGACCTGCGGCCGGGTACTCATCATCAACAAGGGCCGGGTGGTCGCCGAGGACACCCCCGGGAACCTGACCAGCCGGCTGAAAGGGTCGGGAGCGTTCCGCGTCGACGTACGGTCGGAGACCGGTCCCGCCTTCGACGCCCTCCGCATCGTGGCCGGTGTGGCGCGGATCCGACCGGTGGGTTCCGCGGACGGCGTCGTCACCCTGGAGGTCGAGGCCGAGAAAGGCCGCGACGTTCGCGCCGACCTGGCCCGGGCGGTGGTGCAGAACGGGCTGGACCTCCTCGGCCTGCAGCAGGTGGGGATGAGCCTCGAGGAGATCTTCCTCCACCTCACCACCACCGACGCCACCCAGCCGGAGGAGCCCGCTCCGGCCGCGCCTGCTCCGGAGCCCGAGGCGCCGCCGGCCGCAGAGGGAGGGGAATGACACGATGACCCACCTGAGGAACATCGGCGCCGTCCTGGAGAAGGAGTGGCGACACTACTTCGGCAGCCCCATCGCATACGTCGCCCTGTTCGTCTGGACGATGCTGTTCGGGATCTTCTTCTACTTCTCGTTCAGCTTCTTCCTACAGCGGTCGATGATGACCGCCCAGCAGATGGAGTTCGGGGGCGGGCCCAAGATGTCCCTGAACGAGTTCCTGATTCGCCCGGTCTTCCACAACATGGCCGTCGTGGCGCTCTTCATCACGCCCATGCTGACGATGAGGCTCTTCGCCGAGGAGAAGCGCCAGGGCACGATGGAGCTGCTCTCGACCGCGCCCCTGACGGACTGGCAGATCGTGCTGGGGAAGTTCCTCGCCGCGGTTGGGTTGTACGCCCTGATGATCCTCTCCGGCTTCCTGAACCTCGCGGTGCTCTGGCGGTACGCGACCACTCCGCCCGAGTGGAAGCCGGTGGCCACCGGCTTCCTGGGGCTGCTGCTGCTGGGGTCGTCCTTCATCGCGCTCGGCACGTTCATCTCCACGCTCACCCGGAACCAGGTGATCGCGGGGATCCTCTCCTTCTGCGCCTTCCTCGGGGCATGGACGCTGGGGTGGGCCGACGACCCGACCGCCGGCGTGGTGCAGCGCCTCGTCGCCCAGCTCGGGGTGACGACACACATGGAGGACCTGGTCAAGGGCGTCGTGGACCTGAAGGACCTGGTCTTCTATCTGAGCTTCATCTCCTTTGGGCTGTTCCTGGCCCACCAGTCGGTGGCCGCCCAAAGGTGGAGGGCGTGAGTCCCATGAGATGGCTGGTCGACCTCCTCTCCCCGCTCGGGCTCGTCCTGGTGATCGGCTCGCAGGCGCTCGTCCGGGCGGGCCGCACGCTGCCGGGGAAGCCCGAGTACTACCTCTACGCCGGGGCGGCGCTCGTGCTGCTGCACCTGATCCTGCGCTGGGACGACGTCGTCGCCACCGTGGGGCGCCGCCAGTTGAAGTACGGCACCAACACCTTCGTGATCAGCCTGGCGTTCCTGGTCATCCTGGTGGCGGTCAACGTCATCGTCTACCGCAACGTGAGCCGATGGGACGCCCGCTGGGACCTCACCAAGAACCAGCGCTACAGCCTGTCGGACCAGACCCGCAAGATCCTCCAGGCCCTGCGGGAGGACATCACGATCACCTACTTCCAGCGCGCCGCGTCCATGCCTCCCGCCCAGGAGCGGATGAAGGAGTTCCAGGCGGCGACACCGCGGCTGAAGGTGGACTTCGTCGATCCGATCGCGAACCCGGCCCGGGCCCAGGCCCTGGACGTCCGCGGTCCCTGGCCCATGCTGGTGGTGGAGAGGGGCGACAAGCGGGAGAGGATCAGCAACGACTCCGAGCAGGACGTAACCAACGCGCTCATCAAGGTGACTCGCGAAGGCAAGAAGACCGTCTGCTTCCTCGAGGGCGAGGGCGAGCGGGACATCGACGACGGCAGCGAGCGGGGCCTGTCCGGGTTCAAGGGCGCCCTGGAGCGGAGCCAGTACGATACGAAGAAGGTCCACCTGATGCGCGAGGGAGCGGTCCCATCAGAGTGCACGGTCCTGGCGGTGGCCGGGCCGGAGAAGGACCTGCTGGCACCCGTCGTGGAGTCCATCCGCAGCTACGTCCAGGGCGGCGGCAAGGCCCTGGTGATGGTGGAGCCGGAGCTGAAGGAGTCCTATCCGAACCTGGTGGGGCTCCTGAAGCAGTGGAACCTGGAAGCAGGGAAGGACGTGGTCGTGGACGTCTCGCCCATCGGGCAGCTCTTCGGGACGGGCGAGTTCACCCCGCTGGCCGCCCAGTACCCGTACCACGAGATCACCAAGGACTTCAGGGTGACGACCGCTTTCCACACCGCCCGGAGCCTCCAGGCGGGCAGCGGCTCCGTGGAGGGGGTCTCCGCCCAGAACCTGCTGGAGACCTCGCCAGCCTCGTGGGCGGAGACGGACCTCAGCTTGAAGGGGCAGATCGCGATGGACGAGGGCCAGGATCGCCAGGGCCCGATCCCCCTCGGCGCGGTCGCGACCGTGCGGGTGGAGCCTTCTCCCGCATCCTCCCCTTCCCCGGAGCCGGAGGCGTCGACCGACGGCGAGCCGTCTGCCTCCCCGTCCCCCTCGCCGGAGGCACCGGACACACCGAAGAAGGAGGGTAGAGTGGTGGCGCTGGGTGACGCGGACTTCGTGACCAACCAGCTCCTCGGCTTCCAGGGGAACCGCGACTTCGTCCTGAACTCGGTGGCGTGGCTGGCCGAGGACGCCGACCTGATCTCGATCCGGCCCAAGGAGCCAGACGACCAGAGGATGTTCCTCACCCAGCAGCAGCAGCAGAACGTGAAGCTGCTGGCGCTCGTGCTGGTTCCCGGCGCGTTCGTGGTGCTGGGGGTGGCGGCGTGGTGGCGCCGGCGCGGGTGAGGCCGGCGTGAAGGCGAAGACGCCGTTCTGGAAGACGTACGTGGCCGTCGCGGTGGCGGCGCTCGTCGGGGTCTTCGCCTGGCGGGAGTATCAGCGCGAGGACAAGCCCGACGAGCCCAAGGAGAAGGTCCTGGCCTTCGAGAAGGCCAAGGTGCTCTCGCTCACCCTCGAGCCCTCCGGCGGGGAAACCGTCCGGGTGGCGCGGGAGGGGGACGCCTGGAAGCTGACCGCGCCGCTCGAGGCTCCTGCGGACTCGCGGGAGGTGGACTCGCTGCTCGGCAGCCTCGAGTCGCTGGAGGTCGAAGACGTGGCGGCCGCCTCTCCTGCGAACCTCGTCGACTTCGGCCTCGCCTCCCCCAAGACGAGCGTCAGCCTGATGGTCGAGGGCCAGAGCGAGCCCAGCAAGCTCCTCCTCGGCGGGAAGACGCCGGACGGCAACGCCGTCTACGCCAAGCTGCCCGATCAGCCGCGGGTGTTCACGGTCCCCTCCTACCTCGAGTCCTCGCTCGACAAGAAGCCGTTCGACCTCCGCGACCGGGACCTGCTCCACGTCAAGCGGGACGCGGTGAAGACGCTCGAGATCGAGGGGCCGGACGGCAGCTACGCCCTGGCCCGGGATGACAAGGGGGAGTGGGCCCTCACCCGCCCCCTGGCCACCCGGGCCGGACGCTGGGCGGTGGACGGCCTGCTCGGCACGCTCGAGAACCTGCGGATGGAGTCGATCGCGGCCGAGGACGCGAAGGATCTCGGCGCCTATGGTCTGGACGAGCCCGCTCGCGCCGTGACCCTGGGCCTGGCCGACGGGACGTCCAAGAGGCTCGAGATCGGCAGCAGCCCGGAGGAGAAGAAGTACCACGCCCGCGACGCGTCCCGCCGGCTGGTGGCCGTCGTTCCCGGTGCCCTGGTCGACGACCTCGCGAAGGGGATGAGCGAGCTGAGGGCCAAGCGGCTCCTCGAGGTGGCGACCTACGAGGTCATGGGCCTCGACGTGGAGACGGGGGGCACTCGCCGAGCCTACGAGAAGGCCACGACCAAGGACAAGGACGGGATCGAGACCGCGAGCTGGAAGCGCACCGCGCCCGAGGCCAAGGACCTCGAGACGAACGCGGTCCAGGACGCGCTGTTCCAGGTGGGAGGGCTGGAGGCCCTGGAGTTCATCGACGACCCCGCCCCGCCGGAGAGCTATGGCCTCGGCAGCCCCGTCCTGAAGGCGACCCTTCGCTACGAGGAGGGCAAGCCGCCGGCCTGGTTCGAGCTGGGCGAGAAGGACGGCGCCTACTACGGCCGGCGGATCGGCGACGGCTCGATCCTGAAGCTGGACCCGGAGAAGGCGGCCGACCTGGTCAAGGCGTTCGCCGAGCTGTAGCGGCCGCTCACGGGCCGGTCGGCTTCGGGGTCGGGGCCTTGGAACCCGCCGGCTTCGGGCTTCCCGCCGGACGGGCCGCGGCCGGTCTCGCCTCCCTCGCGGTCTTGATCAAGACGGGCGTCACCGGCACGTTCGAGTGCTGCCCCTTGTCGGTGGTCGGGACGGCGACGATCCGGTCCACGACGTCCATTCCCTCGAGCACCTCGCCAAAGACCGCGTAGCCGGCCCCCCCGATGCCGAAGTCCAGCCGGTGGTTGTCCTTGACGCTGATGAAGAACTGGGCGGTCGCGCTGTTGGGGTCGTTTGTGCGCGCCATCGCCAGCGTCCCCCGCGAGTTGCGAAGCCCGTTCCTCGCCTCGTTCCGGATCGGGGGCCGGGTGGGCCGCTCCTCCATGTTCGGCTCCATCCCTCCGCCCTGGACCATGAAGCCGGGGATGACGCGGTGGAAGATGGTCCCGTCGTAGTGCCCGGAGCGGACGTACTTGAGGAAGTTGTCGACCGAGATCGGGGCCTTGTCCTTGTGGAGGCCGATCCGGATGCGTCCCAGGGTCGTGTCGAGGACGACGACCGGGCCGCTGGGCGCCGGCCGGGGAGTCGCCGAGCTCGCGGGGGTGGGGCTGGGGGGGGCCGCCTGGGCCACGAGAAGGACGATGGCGGCAGGGCTCATGGGGGTCTCTCCCTTCGGGTCAGCTCGGCGCGCCGGAGCGCAGCCTCCCAATTCTACCAAGTGTAGTGCGACCCCACTGGGCGACCTCCCACCGCCGCGGCGTGGGTCCTCGGATTTCCTGATAGAATCTCGGCTTCCGATGGTCCTTTTCAACTACTCCACGAAGGAGCTGACCGCCAAGGTCGTCTACTACGGCCCCGGGCTGTGCGGCAAGACCACCAACCTCCAGTGGATCCACGAGAAGGTCCCCATCAAGAACAAGGGCAAGATGCTGTCGCTGGCCACGGAAACCGACCGGACGCTCTTCTTCGATTTCCTGCCCATCGAGCTCGGCACCATCCGCGGGATGAAGACGCGGATCCAGCTCTACACCGTCCCCGGCCAGGTCTTCTACAACGCCACGCGCCGCATGGTGCTGAAGGGCGCCGACTGCCTCGTCTACGTCTGCGACAGCCAGGAGCCCATGCTCGACGCCAACATCGAGAGCTTCGAGAACCTTCGCCAGAACCTGGAAGCCAACGAGATCGATCCGGACGACGTCCCCATGGTGTTCCAGTACAACAAGCGCGACCTGCCCAACGCGTTGCCGATCGAGATCCTCAACGAGCGCATGAACCCGCGCGGGCTGCCGTTCTTCGAGGCGGTCGCGATCAAGGGCCAGGGGGTCGAGGAGACACTCAAGGGGGTGACGGGCCTCGTCTTCCGGTCACTGGCGGCGAGGTACGGGGGAGCGGAGGCATCGCCGCCCCGGCCGGAGGCGGCCGGGCCGGCGGCGTCCCCGGCACCCTCGCCGCCCCGGCCGCAAGCCGTCCCGCCTCCCGCCCCGCCGCCTGCCGAGGCCGTGGCGCCGCCGCCGCGGCCTGCCGCCGCCTCGTCGTCGCTGCCGCGCCTGAACATGAGCGCCTCGGTGGAGACCCCGGAGGACCTGCTCGAGTCGCTGGAGCTGCAACCTTCCGGCGACGACCTGGACGCCGAGCTGACCCTGACCCCGGAGGCTCCCGCCCCGCCGCCGGCGGCCGAGGAGATCGAGACGTTCACGGTGGAGGACTTCGAGACCGCGCGCCCGGTCGATCCCAAGGCGACGCTGGTTAGCGAGCGCGGCGAGGCGGAGGAGTACCGCCGCAAGATCAGCCGGCCGGTCCATGCCGAAGCCGGCCTGGAAGAGCTGGAGGAGGAGGACATCGAGGAGCTATCGTCGCCCCCGGTGCCCGCGGCACCGTCCCGGCCCGAGGCGCCGAAGGACGCCCCCCCCCAGTCGTCGCGGCCACCGGGCGCTCGAGACACGCTGCCGCCCGTTCCCGCGGGCGGGAAGGCCGTCCGGGCCCCCGCCGTCACCGCCCCGGTCTCGGTCGAGTTGGGCCCGGGGCAGACCGAGATCTCGATCCCGATCGAGCTGACGCTCACCGGCGGATCCGGGCCCATCCTCGTCCACGTCCGACTGAGCCTTCAGCTCAAGCAGCCCAGTTGAGCGTTGCCACCCGCTTCGGGTGGCGCTACTCCACCGGCGGGATCGAGGCCACGGATGAGCGCTGGATGTCCTCGTAGCGCACCTGACCCACGTCGAAGGCCTCCAGGTTGGCGATGAGCTTCGAGAGCGCCTGGCCGAAGGAGGGGAGGGTCTTGCGCTGTCGTGTGAGCGGGTTCGTCCGCGCCAGGACGTAGTTCTTCACGAACGGGTGGCGGATCCCGCGCTTGTGGATGCGGGCCACGACCTGGGCCAGTGCCGCGTCCGCCTCCCGCACCTGGTCCGCGCGCTCCTCGCGCTGGGGCAGGGTGCGGCGGAAAGGCCCCTCGAGGAAGCGGTCGACCCGCCGCAGGATCGGCGCGAAGGCGCCTCCGGCGAAGCGCTTGTCGGCTTCGTAGAGCACGCCGAGAGTGACGAGGTGGGGCGCCTCGAACTCGAAAGTGTAGTCGGTCTCGCCGCGGTCGGGCTCCTGCTCCGCCAGGCCGCGGTACATCCGGATGACCTCCAGGGACTTCTCCTTCAGGTTGTGGGCCTTCTCGGTGTTGAGGGCGAGGATCTGGAAAGCCACCTCCGGCTCCGGGATCAGGATCGCCGGCACCCACGCCGCCTTGAGCTTCCCGAGCGCGGCGAGGCGGTGGTGCCCGTTGGGTGTCCAGTAGGTGCCGGGCCGGGGCGAGACGACCACGATCGGGTCGACGAAGCGGTCAATCTTCTTGATCACCTCCTGGAGCCGCTTCGCGTGGGTGGGGGAGAGGTCGCGCTGGTACGGGGTGGGCGAGACCTGGTCGAGCGGCAACAGGCAGAAGATCTGCCAGCGCCCGCCCACGGGATCCTGGTAGGTGGCGAGCACGCGCCCGCCGTCCGCCTCGACTCGCTCGACAGCGGCCCGCGCGCGAGCCGAGGGCTCTCCACGCTGCTCGATGGGCACCTTCGGCATCGGCGCAGCTTAGCAGACGCCGCCTCGCGCGCCGATGGAGTCCAGCCTGCCGGCATGCTCGCCGCCAGCGGTCTAGAATCGTGCCGTTGCCCACGGAGACGCCGTCGTGAAGCTCGCCCGGCCTCGATCTCGCACGGACCGCGCCCTGCTCGTGGCCGCGGCCCTCGCGGCGCTGCTCGTCGCGTCGTCGCCGGGGACGCCGGCCCGCGCTCAGTTGGCGCCGCTCGCGTACGACCGCGGCGCGACGGGCCTGGCCCTGGCGCTGCGGCGGCTGCCCGTCGCCGCGAGCGTGCTGTGCGTCACCGCCCACCCCGACGACGAGGACAACGGGGTCCTGGTCCTGCTCTCCCGCGTCCGCGGCCTGCGCACCGGGCTCCTCACGCTCACCCGCGGCCAGGGCGGCCAGAACGAGGTCGGGCCCGAGCTCTTCGACGCCCTGGCCGTGCTCCGCACGGAGGAGCTGGCCGCCGTCCATCGCTACGACGGCGTCGAGCAGATCTTCGGCCGCGCGGTCGACTTCGGCTATTCCTTCAGCATCGAGGAGACGTTCGAGCGTTGGGGGCATGAAGAGACGCTTGGGGACGTCGTGCGGGGGGTGCGCGCGTTCCGGCCCGACGTGATGCTGACCCTTCCCCTCGAGAGCGAGGGCGGAGGGCAACACCACCAGGCGGCGGCCCGGCTGGCCCGCGAGGCGTTCCGCGCCGCAGCCGATCCTGGACGCTTCCCGGAACAGGTCGCGGCGGGGCTTCCGCCCTGGCAGCCCCGCAAGCTCTACCAGGGCGGGGTGGGCGGCGGCCGGCTCGAGATCGCCGGCGCCCGTCCGGTGGTGTTGAGGACGGGGCTTCACGATCCCGTGATCGGACTGTCGCCGCACGAGCTGGGTACGATCGCCCGCGCGCGGCACCGCAGCCAGGCCCAGGGACGGCTCAAGGCGGACCCGCTGGAAGGGCGGGCGTCCTACTTCCTGGTGGACAGCGAGCCGCCGGTCTCGGCCCCCGAGGGCGACATCCTCGAAGGGATCGACGTCGCCTTGGCGGCGCTGGCGCGGTTCGCCGCGGGAGGCGCCACCGTCCCTTCCTTCCGCGACGATCTGGCCACTCTGCAGCGGAAGGTCGAGGCGGCCCAGGCCGCCTTCGACCCCTCCCGGCCCTCGCTCACGCTCCCGTCCCTCGGCGAAGCACTCGGGAGGGTCAGGGGGATCCGGGAGAGGATCCGGATCGGCGGCCTCGGTCCGGGCCCCCGCCACGAGCTGGCGCATCGGCTGGAAGCCAAGGAACGCGAGATCCTCGACGCCATTGCGCTCGCGGAGGGAGTGGGCTTCGAGGTCCTCGCCCGCGACGACGAGGTCGTACCGGGCCAGTCCCTCGAGGTCACGGCCCGGATCTGGAACCGGGCCGACCGCCCCCTGTCGGTGCACGGCGTCTCGCTCTCGGTCCCGGAGGGCTGGACCGTGGAGCCTGGCCGGACCGGCTCGCAGGTCCTGGAGCCCTGGACGGATGCGACGCTGGAGTTCGTGGTGGGAGTCTCGCCCACGGCGCGGTATTCGCAGCCGTATTGGTCGATCCCACGCGGAGCTGGGCGTGCCCGGCTCGAGGTGCCCGAGCACGAGGGCCGTCCCTGGAGCCCGCCCGACGTCCGGGCCGCGCTGGCTTACGCGTCGCACGGCGGCGCGGCCGGCCACGTCGAAGCGCCCGCCATGTGGCGCTATCTGGACCGTGAGTCGGGGCGGGAGAAGCAGAAGGTAGTGCAGGTCGTCCCCCCGATCTCGGTGCGGGTGAGCCCGCCCATCGCCGTCGTGCCGGCCGCCGGTCCGCCTGTGCCGAGGGAGTTCCGGGTCGCGGCGTCCGCTGGCGGCAGCGAGGCGGGCGCCGCGACGATCGCCCTGGAGGTGCCGCCGCGCTGGCGCGTGGAGCCGCCCGAGGAGCGCGTGAGCTTCGCGGGTGAAGACGACGAGGTCACGGTCCGCTTCATCGTGACGCCGCCCGAGCGCCGAAAGCCCGGCGACGCCGAGGTCCGAGCCGTCGTGAGGGAGGGCGGCCGGGAGTTCCGGACCGGCGTCCAGGAGGTCGACTACCCGCACGTCCAGGAGCGCCACCTCCTCCAGCCGGCTTCCGCGCGGCTGAAGGTCCTCGACGTCCGCACCGCGGCCGGCGTCTTCATCGGCTACGTCGCCGGCACCGGAGACGATGTGGCGGGCGCCATCGCCCAGCTCGGCCTGCGCGTCACTCCGCTCGAGGCCGAGGACCTGGCCTTCGGCGACCTGTCCCGCTACACCACCATCGTCACCGGCGTGCGCGCCTACGAGGCCCGGCCCGACCTGCGCTCCCACCATCGGCGGGTGATGGAGTACGTGGAGAACGGCGGGAACCTGGTCGTCCAGTACAACCGCATCCACTTCAACTACGCCTCCGACGCAGCGCGCGCCGCACGCCCGCGCACGACCCCTCCACGGGAGCCAGACAGCCCGTTCGCCCCGTACCCGGCGGCGGTGACGACGAAGCGGATCACCGACGAGACTGCCCCGGTGGAGGTCCTGGTTCCCGGGCATCGGCTGCTGAGCGACCCGAACCGCATCGGACCCGCGGACTGGGAAGGATGGGTCCAGGAGCGGGGGCTCCAGTTCCTCGAGGCCCGCGACCCGCGGTATGTCGATCTGCTCTCGATGAGCGATCCGTTCCCCAAGAACCCGGGGACGAAAACGGGCGTGCTGGTCGTGGCCCGCGTGGGCAAGGGCACCTGGACGTACGTCGGCCTGGGCTTGTTCCGGCAGGTTCCGGCGGCGACGAGCGGGGCCTATCGGCTGCTGGCGAACCTGGTCAGCCGTCCGCGCGGGCGCTAGGCGCCGGTGGCTCTCCTGCTCGCCTGTCTGGCTGCGCTGTCCCTGCTCGCACCGGAGGCGGACGCCCCGGGCGGGGGGACGCTCGCCGAGGGGGACGCCTGGTACGCGCGGCGGGCCGAAGGCGCCCGCGGCGGGACCGCCGATCCCGGTCCGGTCGACGCGGCGATCGCGGCGTACCGCCGCGCGGTCGTCCAGGCGCCCGGCGCGATCCCGCCCCGCTGCCGCCTGATCCGCGCGCTCTTCTTCCGGTCGTCGTTCTGTGGAGCGGCCGCCGGCGAGCGCCGCACGCTGTTGGAGGAGGCGCGGCGGGTGGCGGACGCGGGGCTGGAGCCCGTCGAGGCCAGCGTGAACGGCGCGGAGGGAGCCGAGCGGATCGAGGCGCTGCGCCGCCTTCCCGGCGTGGCCCAGCTCTACTTCTGGTCAGCGGTCGCGTGGGGGGAGTGGGCCGTGGCCCGTGGGAAGCTCGCGGCCGCGCGGCAGGGGGCGGGTCCGAGGATCCGTGATCTCGCCAGGACGGTGATCGAGCTGGATGTGGACCTGGAGCAGGGCGGCGGCCATCGCATCCTCGGCCGGCTCCACGACCAGAGCCCGAAGATCCCGTTCCTCACCGGCTGGGTCTCCCGGCGCCTCGCCCTGGAGAGCCTGCGGCGTTCGCTGGAGCGGGGCCCGGAGAACACGGTGACGCAGCTCTTCCTCGCCGAGGCGATCCTGGAGCACGACCCGGGGCGGAAGGACGAGGCCCGGCGGCTGCTCGAGTCGTGTGCGTCCGCCGTCCCGAGGCCGGACTACCTCGTCGAGGACGCCCACTACGCGGAGTTAGCGCGCCGGCGCCTGGCGGGGATGCGCTGAGGACGCCCGCTCAGGGCAGACTGGCCAGGCGTGAGAGGATCTCCTCGCGGCGCCGCTCGTCCACGAAGGCGGCCGCGGCCGCGTGGCGCTGGCAGGCCGCGATCTCCGCCTGGCCCCAGCCGAACGCGTCGCGCAGCCGCGCGAGCTCGGCCGTGACCGTCGTCGCGGAGAGGGTCCGGCCGTCGGTGCTGATGGTCACCCGCGCCCCCCGCCGCAAGAGCCGGTCGATGGGATGGCGGGCCAGGCTCTCGACCGCCCGCGTCTGGACGTTGGAGCGCGGGCACATGTCCAGCGCGATCCCGGCCGCGATCACGCGATCGGTCAGCTCGGCGTCCTCCTCGATGCGCACGCCGTGGCCGATGCGCTCCGGTCCCAGCGTTTCCACGGCTGCCCGGCCGCTGGCGGCCCCTGCGTCTTCGCCCGCGTGAGCGGTGAGCCGCAAGCCGGCCTCGCGCGCGACCGCAAGCGCCGGGGCGTGGGGAGCCGGGTCCGGGAACCCGCCCTCGTCGCCGGCGAGGTCGAGCGCGGCCACGGTCCGCGGTTCGCGGCCGCGAGCCGCGCGATCTCCAGGCTCGAGCGCGCCGTCTGGCCCGGCCGCTTTCCCTCCCGGGCGGTCGATCACCGGTCCATCCTGCCTTCGATCCCCTTCAGCGGCGCAACCGCCGGCTCCCCTTGCGATCCCGGGTGGCCGGACCCGGCGCGCCGGGTCCGGCCGTGCGCGCCGGCAGCAGGCTGGCGCGGGTCAGGGCGCCCTCGCCGAATCGGCCCTCGACCGCGTCGCGGACCCGGTCCGCGGCCGAGGGGGGCTCGGCGAAGAGGCCCATCTGCGGCGGCGGCGCGAGGCCCGAGGCGGAAAGGCCGATCAGGCGCACCCTGCGGCGCCCGTGGACGCCTTCGAACAGCCGCCAGGCCACCGCGAACAGCGTGGCGCCCGCGTCCGTCCGCGCGGGCATCGTCTCCGCGCGGGTGACGGTATGGAAGGTCTCGTCGCGGTACTTCAGCGTGACGGTACGGGCCTGATAACGGTGGGAGCGCAGGCGGCGGGCCACGGCGTCGGCCAGGTCGAGCAGCGTCTGGCGCAGGCGCGCCCTGTCCGCCGTGTCCGCGTCGAACGTGTGCTCGTGGCCCACGCTCTTGGCCTCGTCGGAGTGGGCCAGGACGGGCCGCTCGTCGCGGCCCCGCGCCAGCGCGAGCAGGTCGTGCCCGTGGGTCCCGAGGCGCCTCTCCAGGCGGCCAGGGTCCAGCGCGGCGAGCTGGCCGACGGTGTGGACACCCAGCCGCAGGAGCTGCTCCTCCATCTTCGGCCCGACGCCCCAGAGCCGGCGCACCGGCAGGGGGGCGAGGAAATTCGCCTCGGTACCCGGTGGCACTACGACGAGCCCGTCGGGCTTGCGCAGGTCGGAGGCGATCTTGGCGACGAGCTTCGAGGCGGCGACGCCCACCGACGCGGTGAGCCCGATCTCGTTCGTGATCGCCGCCTTCAGGTCCCGGGCGATCCGCTCGGCCGTACCCAGGGCCCGCCGGCTGCCGGTGACGTCGAGGAAAGCCTCGTCGATGGAGATCGGCTCGACGCAGTCGGTGAAGCGCCGGAGGATCTCCATCACCTGCGCCGACACGCGCGCGTACTTCTCCATGTCGGGACGCAGGTAGGCGCCGTGGGGGCAGGCCTTCCAGGCCTGGGAGATCGGCATGGCGCTGCCCACCCCGAACCGCCGCGCCTCATAGGATGCGGTGGCGACGACGCCCCTCCCGCGGCCGTCCCTGGGATCGGCGCCGACGATCACCGGCTTGCCGCGCAGCTCCGGGCGATCGCGCTGCTCGATCGCCGCGTAGAAGGCATCCATGTCCAGGTGGAGGACGGCCCGCGGCGGCGACACGCCTGCATTCTCGCGCAGGCTGCGCCGCCCGGGGTCCGACCGGCAATTGGATTGGGACCCTGGGGCCAGGCGACGGCGTCCAAGCGTTCGGGTACTGCATGAAATGAGGCGCGGCGACGCTTCGCTCCCGCGGGCTCACGGACGTGTACGTCGGGCTGGGCTTCCTGGGCGGCCTTGCTGGACTGCCGTTCCTCGCATCAGGGCGCAGCACCCTGGACGGGCCGAGGTCCGGGCGCCGGATGACGCCTCGGGCCGCCGCGGCGGCGCTGCTCGTTCACGGTACGGCGATCCTGCTGGGTGGGCCGGGGATCCCCGCCTCCTGGTGGGTGTGGTCTGTCCCGCGGCCGTCCTGCTGCTCGCCCGGGCGAACCCACGGCTGGGCCTGGGGGTCGCAGCGGGTCAGCATCGTCTCGAGCGCCAATCGGAGACGTCGCGCGATCGGAGCCGACTGGCTACAGCAACGGCTTGAATGGAAGACGAGAGAGGTCGGCTTGGGATCTAGCTGCCCCTCCGCCGTGAACGGAGCCGAAACGCCTGCGCAGGCAGCTAGAACCCCAAGCTCCGGCAGGCCTGGCTCTTGACGCAGGGCCGGTCCGGCTCGAGGAGGCAGCGGTCCGTGCCGCCGGGGACTTTCAGGACGTGGAGGCTGGGGTGCGCTCCCGACTGCACCACGACCGCGGTAAGCGCCTCCGGCGCTGACGCCGGCGCGTGCGGCTGGGGTGCCGAACGCTCCAGGCGTCGCACGGCCTGTTCGAGGGCGCTCACGCGGCTCGCCAGGCCGCCGGACCCGGGCTCCGCCTCACCCTGGCCGTGCAGGCGGCCCAGCACCTCTTCGGTCAGCTCCCGGATGCGGCTGTCGTCCATCACTCGCCAGGCTCCGGCGCCCCGCTCATGCCGTCGCTTCCGTCGCGTCCACCACGCCGATGATCGCAGCGTCGACGGCGGCGACACCGCGGCCCAGGACGAGCTGCGCCGAGCGGCCGTCCTGGATGAGGAGCACCCGATCGCCGACGCCGGCGTCCACGCCGTCGATCGCCAGGACCGCGCCGCCCCGCGGCTCGCCGTCGAGGTCGAGCGGCTGGACCAGGAGCAGCTTGGCCCCCTCGAGCTTGGCGTTCTTCTGGGTCGCGACGAGGTTCCCCACAACGCGTCCGATCAGCACCGCCCCCTCACCCGAGGTTCCAGTGGTCCACGATCCCCACGATGGCGGCGTCGGCGGGAACCTCCGCGGGCAGGAACGGGAACGACGCCTCGCGGCCGCGAACGTAGAAAACCTCCTCGGAGACGCCCGCGCCGACCGAGTCCACCGCCACGACCGGCCGTCCCTGCGGCGTGCGGTCCGGGCGCAGGGGCTGCACGACGAGGAGCTTGGCTCCGCCGAGGCCCGGGTCCTTCAGCGTGGCGACGACCGTCCCGACCACCCGGCCGAGGAGCACGGCTACTCCGACACCTCGACCGTGTCCACGACCCCGACGATGGCCGCGTCCACCGGGCAGTCCTTCAGGCCGGAGGCCATGCGTGCCGAGGACCCGGTCACTACGAGGACGCGGTCCCGCGGCCCGGCGTCGACCGTGTCCACCGCGACCACGTAGCCCGCCTCGTCCTTTCCCCGCGGATCGACGTTGCGCACCACCAGCAGCTTTGCGCCCGTGAGCCGGTCGTCCTTGCGGGTGGCGACCACGGTGCCGACGACGCGTGCCAGGATCATGAGGCGCTCGGGGAGTCCCGGCGGGAGGCCTTACTTCGCCGCCTTGCCGATGGGGAGCACGTCCTCCAGGTTCGAGTGGGGCCGCGGGATGACGTGCACCGAGACCAGCTCGCCGACGCGGCGGGCCGCCGCCGCTCCGGCGTCGGTCGCCGCCTTCACCGCCGCCACGTCGCCGCGCACCAGGGCGGTCACGTAGCCCGACCCGATCTTCTCGTAGCCCACGAGGGTGACCTTGGCAGCCTTCACCATGGCGTCGGCGGCCTCGATCATGGCCACCAGCCCGCGCGTCTCGATCATCCCCAGCGCTTCACCCATGTCTTCCGACCTCCTGGCGACCGTGGCCCGTCGTTCCGACGGCCCGCGTGGGGCCGTCCGCCGCGATGACGACCAGACTCTGGACCGCGCGGCCGGCGAAAGTCAAGCCCTTCGACCCGCGGCCGCAGACCGCGCCGGCGGCGACGCCGGCACGCGGATCGCACCGGAGGATCGAAAGACCATCCGGCCCTACTGGCCGGTCAGGGACATCCAGTCCGCCGCCCGCATGCCGACCAGCCGGTAGACGGCGTCGAGCGGCAGGACGTCCTCGCGGCCCAGCATCCGGGCGACCAGGCTGACGCGCGCGACCTGCTCCAGGGTCTCCATGCGCTCCCACGCCCTCGACAGTGTCTCGCCGACGGTGGTGGCGCCGTGGCTGGCGAGCAGCACCGCGTTCGACTCCGCCGCCGCCTCCGCGATCCTCTCCGCCAGCTCCTCGGAGCCCGGCGTCTCGTAGGGCACGACCGGAACGCGTCCGAGCACCACCACCGCCTCGGCGACGACCGGGCGGTCCAAAGGGATCCCGGCGACCGCGAAACCGGTGGCGGTGGGCGGATGAGCGTGGACGACCGCGCGCACGTCGGGCCGGCGGCGGTAGATCGCCACGTGCATCGGCAACTCGGTCGTGGGACCGCCGTGCTCCAAGGGATGGCCGAGCAGGTCCGTCTTGACGACCATGCCGGGCTCGAGGAATCCCTTGGAGGCCCCGGCCGGCGTCACGTACAACACATCCCCGTCCCGTACCGACACGTTACCCTCGTTCGCGGCGATCAGTCCCCGGGCGTAGAGACGCCGGCCGAACTCGACGATCTCGGCGCGGATGCGCGCTTCATCCACCGCGGGCCCGAGGGGCGTCAGTGCGCCGAGCCCACGGCCAGGGCCCGGTCGCGGCAGGCGGGGGAGCAGAAGTGCTCCTCGCGGCCTCTCAGCACGGCGTGAAGGGCCCGCTCCCGGGGAACAAAGGTGTTGCAGACGCGGTCCCGGACCATGTCGACTCCGGGCCGAGCAGGACCCTGGTTCACCGCGGCCGGCCGCAGGAAGCGGGCCACCAGACGCAGGGCGAGCCGGACCAGGAACAGGATGACGAGTACGCGGAGGAGGATCACGAGGGCTGCGGTCACGAGGGCACCAAGGCCAGCATAGTGGCTGGGATCGGACCCGTCAACGCCCGGTGAGCGACGCGAGCCACGCGGCGCGGGCGTCACTGCCGGGGCGGGCGGGCCTCGATCGGCACGTACGGCACGTCGCGGGGGCCGATGTAGTCGCTCTCGGGCCGGATCAGCTTGTTGTTCTCGAGCTGCTCGAGCGCGTGGGCCGTCCAGCCCGCCATCCGCGAGGCGGCGAAGACGGGGGTGAACAGGTCGGTCGGTATCTCCATCACGCGGTAGAGGGAGGCGGAGAAGAAGTCCACGTTGGGAAAGAGCCCCTTGACCTCGCGGACCGCGGACTCGATGCGGGTGGACAGCTCGTACCAGCGCCGCTCGCCCGTCTTCTCGGCCATCTCGCGGGAGAGCCGCCGCAGCTCGGTGGCTCGGGGATCCTCCGTCCGGTAGACGGCGTGGCCGAAGCCCATGACGCGCTTCCGGCCCGCGAGCGCCTCGCGGACCCAGGCCGCGGCCCTGTCCGGCTCTCCCACCTCCTCCAGCATCCGCATGACCGCCTCGTTGGCGCCGCCGTGGAGTGGTCCCTTCAGGGTGGCGAGCGCGGCGGTGACGGCCGCGTGCACGTCGGCGAGCGTGGAGGCCGCCACCCGGGCCGTGAAGGTGGATGCGTTGAACTCGTGGTCGGCGTGCAGGATGAGGGCCACGTCCATGGCCCGCTCGGCCCGCGCGGAGGGGCGCTCGCCCGTGAGCATGAAGAGGAAGTTGGCGGCGTGGGACAGCGACGGGTCCGGCGGCACGGAGCCCCGCCCGCCGCGGACCCTGCCGATCGCGGCCACCAGCGTGGCGGTCTGGGCCACCAGCCGCAGGGCCTTGCGGCGCGAGGCCGGCATGCCGTCGTCGTCGGCATCGGCGTCGTAGCTGGCCAGGGCGGAGACCAGTGTCCGGAGCGACGCCATCGGGTGGGCCCGGCGGGGCAGCTCGTGGAGGACATCCAACACCGAGCGCGGGACCTCGCGCTGGCGGGACAGCTCTCCACGGAGCCGGTCCAGCTCCTGGCGAGTGGGCAACGCTCCGTGGTGGAGGAGGAACACCACCTCCTCGAACGAGGAGTGCTCGGCCAGGGCGTGGATGTCGATACCGCCGTAGGCCAGGATCCCGCGGGCGCCGTCGATCGACGAGATCCGGCTCTCGCCCGCCACGACGTTCCGCAGCCCCGCCCCGGCCTGCTTGCCCGCCTCCGCCATCTAAGAACCTCCGCGCAGCCGCCGAACGCGGACCATCTTCGGTCCGCGCTCGAGCCGCGTCAAATACCGGCGCGCCACCGCCGGGCCCGGGGACCGCGGGTCCCTCAGCGACGCGGTCCGGGGGGTAGAATGGCGCTCAACGCGAGGCCGCCATGATCAAGCTGAAGCGCATCCTGGTCCCGACGGACTTCTCGGACAGCGCCCGCCACGCCCTCACCTACGGGGTGTCCTTCGCCCGCGAGTACGAGGCCGAGCTGACGCTCCTGCACGTGGTGGAGACGCTCACGGTGGGATACGCGAGCGACCTCTTCCCGGTGCCGATGGCCGAGGTCTTCCACGAGGTTTCGGCCTACGCTCGGGGCGAGATCGGGAAGTTGGCCGCCGAGCTGCGCGAGAAGGGCATCCAGGTCCACGAGCGGGTCGTGCAGGGCAAGCCGTCGGCCGAGATCATCCGCCTGGCCACCGAAGAGACCATCGACATGATCGTCCTGGGGACGCACGGCAAGGGGATGCTCGACAAGGCCCTGTTCGGATCCACCACCGAGCGTGTCGTCCGGCGGGCGCCCTGCCCGGTCCTCACCTGCCGCCTGGCCGCCCACGAGTTCGTCGACGAGGGCTGATCGCCTCCCGGCGGACGGGTAAAGGCGTCAGGGGTACGTCACGGCGCCGTCGGATCCACGTGGAACAGTCACGGCGTTAGCCCGGAGGTGCCCTTGCGCGCTGCCCGCAGCATCGCCCTTGCCGCTCTCGTCGTCGCCTCCGTCGCGTGGGCGGCCGAACCGCCCGCCCGCGTGGTGATGGTGTCCATCGACGGCCTGATGCCCGCGTACTACCTGAAGGCCGGCGAGCTTGGGCTGAAGGTCCCGAACCTCAGCCGGCTCATGAAGGAGGGGGCCTACGCGCGCGGTGTCATCGGTGTCGTGCCCAGCGTGACCTACCCCTCCCACACCACCCTGATCACCGGCGTGCCGCCTCGGCTCCACGGGATCGCGGCCAACACCGTCTTCGATCCCGACGGCCGCTCCGGCGGCGCGTGGGAGTGGTTCGCGAGCGCGATCCGGGTCCCCACCCTGGTCTCGGCCGCTCGGGCGCGATCCCTCACGACCGCCACGGTCTCGTGGCCGGTAAGCCTCGGTATGGAGTCGGACTGGAACCTGCCGGAGTTCTGGAGGCCCGGCTCCGAGCACGCGATCGACCTGAGGCTCCTCGGCCTGCTGTGCACTCCCGGGCTCATGGACGAGGTCGTGAAGCACCGGGGCCGGCCGTACCCGTATCCGCTGACCGATTCGGCCCGCGTGGACGGTGCGGTCTACCTGCTGGAAGCCCGCCGCCCCCAGCTGGCGCTCCTGCACATCTTCGAAGTCGACTCCGCCCAGCACCGCCACGGGCCCATGACGCCGGAGGCGAAGGCCGCGGTCGAGAACAGCGACGCCGAGCTGGGCCGGGTCCTCGCGGCGCTGCGGTCGTCCGGCGCCGAGAAGGAGACGCTGGTGGCGGTCGTCTCCGATCACGGCTTCCTGCCCACCAGCCGGGTGCTGCGGCCCAACGTGCTCCTCCGCGAGGCGGGCCTCATCCAGGTAGACGAGAAGGGCAAGGTCACGGCGTGGCAGGCCTGTTTCCACGCCAGCGGCGGTTCGGCGGCGCTGCGGCTGAAGGACCCGGACGACGCCGCCGTGCTCGAACGGGTCCGGTCGCTCGTCGACGCCCGGCGGCAGGTGGGCGAGACCGGCATCCGCGACGTCCTCGATGCCCGGCAGATCGCGGAGGCCGGCGGGGCGGAGGATGCGCTCCTGCTCCTCAACGCCCGGGAGGGCGCGTACTTCTCCGGCGCAGTGGACGGGTCCTGGTCCGGCCCGACCACGAGCAAGGGCGGCCACGGCTTCCTGCCCGACCGGGACGAGATGCACGCCGGCCTGATCCTGTCCGGTCCCGGCTTCCAGGACCGAGGCGACCTCGGTGTCGTCCGCATGACCGCCATTGCCCCCACCCTGGCGCGTCACCTCGGAGTCTCTCTCGACCCTCGCGCCGACGAACCGATCCCGCTGCGTTGAATTGGGCCAGCCTCCTTCAGCTCATGAAGGACCGAGCCTGACCGGCAGGCCGAGTTTCGGGTGGCCAACGAAGGCTACCTCCGAGCGCGCGCTTCGCCGGGGCCGGGCTCCTTCTCCGCTATCGGGCAGGAGCGCCCTCGGCCTCGGCGCCGCCGGCAGTCACTTTCTCTGCCACCGATCGGCCCTGTCGAGAACGGATCGTGGGCCCTCGCCGTCGAGCCACGCGCGCGCCGCGGGATCCCGCCTGAGCCAGGCGTCCCAGAAGGCCGTGCTGATCGCCAGGATGGCGCGGTGATGGTTGGGCTTGCGCTGCGCGGAGTCTCCGGGCAGCGCGCGGTCGGTGAAGGCCGAGTGTTCGGCGCCGTCGAGCACGAGCTCATACTTCGCGCCCGCGGGCAGGGCCGGGAACACGGCCAGGCGCGACTCCATGTCGACGTCCCCGATCGGGGCTCTGTCCCTGGTTCCCGTCATCAGCAGCCACGGGATCCTCACCTCGCCGAACGCCCGCCGTGGGTTTCCGCGCCGCGGGGCGCTGGGGCTCATCACGATAGCTGCACGAATCCGGGAATCGGTGAACATCCATGCCGCCCGCTGACCACTGACGGCCTGTGTCGTCACCGCGCCGAACGAATGGCCGGACATGCCGGCCCGGCCGACGTCCAGCCGTCCCGCGAGCGCGTGGCCGTGCGCCCGGCTCCAGCGCTCGAGCTGGTCGAGCACCGCCGGAACGTCCTCCACGCGCCGGAGGAACTGCGTCGGTCCGGCCGCCTTGCGCAGGGCGGCCCGGCGCTGCCCGGCCGGCGCCTCGCGCCACACCGCGTCGTCGCTTTCCGGATGCTGGAGAAAGACGGCGACGTAGCCCCTGAGCGCCCAGTGTGTCCCGAGATAGGCGCTCGTCTCGCGCGACCCGCCGAGGCCGTGGCTGAACAGGACGACGGGTGCCGCGGAACCGTCGGCGGGCAGGTAGACACGGAGCGGGACCTCGCGCCGGCGGGCGGCGTCCACGACCATGAGATCCTGGACCGCCGGCCGTCCGGCCGCGACGGCCAGTGGGTCGTAGCCGCGGTCGGTGCCCGGCGCACGGGCCTGGAACAGCAAGCCCGAGGCGGCCAGAGCGTGCAGGAGTGTCCGGGTGCTCATGTCCCGATTTTGACCCCAACCGGCCACTCAGGGTTGAAGCCGGATCGCCTGATCGTGTCGCTCCGCCCCGCCGTGGTCCGCTCCCGCGTGGCGCCGCGCTGCCATAGAATTCGGGTGCCCCGATGACTCGACGCCCTTACATCGCGCCGGTCCTGCTCGCGCTGCTGTCCACGCTCGCCGGCGGTCACGCCCGCTCTCAGCCGCCGCGCTCAGAGGACCGGGAGGTCCGGTTCCACAGGATGTCCCGGGAAGCCGAGCAGCGGGGGCTGCGTGAGCCGTTCCGGGGCATCACCGGCGACGGCACGGTCGTCCCGGGGCTGTTCCCGATCCGATCGACGGGTGTCTCGACCGAGCCCGTGCGCGCGGCCGCGGTGGCGTTCCTCCACTCGCTCACCCCCGAGCAGCGCGCGAAGACGACGTTCGACGTGGACGACCCCGAATGGCGCAAGTGGATGAACCAGCACTTCTACCTGCGCCAGGGCGTCGGCTTCGAGGAGATGACCGAACCCCAGCGCGACCACCAGCGCCCGGCCAACCTGCGGCACCTGTCCAGAGATCCGCAGCGACCGACCCGCGACCACGTGCACACCGTCGTCCGCACGCCGAACGGGAACGATTACGGCAAGGACCTCCTCCGCCAGCACTACGAGGCACACCCCCATCCGCACGAGCACTGACCCAGGATGGAGGTGGTCTACCGAACTCCGGCGCCCCGGCGGCGTTCTTGGAGTACCTTACGTACGTTCGGGGACAATGACCAGACCGGCCCGCGCGCTCTTCCTCTTTCACTTTCTCCTGGCAGCCGACGTGGCGGCCGCCCCGCTCCCGGAGAAGGGCGCCGCGTGGCGTCCCGTCGAGGTCTGGCGCCAGCCGCAGGGCCTGCCCCAGAACAGCGTGCTGGCGCTGCGGCAGACCCGCGACGGCTACCTCTGGATCGGCACCAAGGGCGGCCTGGCCCGCTTCGACGGCATCCAGTTCGCGACCTGGGACGATCGCGACAAGCGGCAGCTCCGGGAGAACGAGGTCTGGGCGCTCGCCGAGGGAGCAGACGGGAGCCTCTGGATCGGCACCTACGGCGGAGGCGTCAGCCGACTGAAGGACGGCCGCTTCGCCGTCTACACGAAGGCCGAAGGGCTGGTGAACGACTACGTCACCGACCTGTGCACTGCGCCCGACGGCACGGTGTGGATCGCCACCGACGGCGGCATGAGCCGCTTCGCGGACGGGCACTTCGTCAGCTACACGGCCGCGGACGGGCTCTCGCACACGGCGCTCCGCAGCCTGCTGTGCGAGCGCGACGGCACCGTCTGGATCGGCAGCAGCGACGGGCGCGTGAACCGACATGCCGGCGGAAGGATCCTCACCGCCGACGTCCCGGGGATCACGCCGGGCTCGGAGGTGAAGGCGTTCCTGCGGGCGAGCGACGGAGCGCTCTGGATCGCCACGACGGACGGAGCGTTGCGCGTCCAGGACGGACGAGCCACGCGGTTCACGACCGCGCACGGGCTGCCTTCGCGATGGGTGCTGGCCGTGCACGAGGATCCCGCCGGCCAGATCTGGATCGGCGCGGAGGGGGGACTCTCGCGCTACCTCCCCGAGTCCGGGACGTTCCACACGCTCGGCATGGAGGTCACCTGGGTCCAGACCGTTAAGGCCATCCACTCCGACGCCGAAGGCAACCTGTGGCTGGGCGGGATCATCGACGGCCTTGCCCGCCTGCGTGAGACGCTGTTCGTGACCTATTCCGAGAAGGACGGCCTGCCGTCGGGGCACGTCACCGCGGTGTTCGAGGACAGCCGGCGCGGGCTGTGGCTGGGCACGACGCACGGGCTCGGCCGCCTGGCAGGCAGGGAGCTGTCGGTCTTCACGGTGCCCCGTGCGGGGGGCAGCAACCGGATCACCGCGCTGGCCGAGGACGCTCATGGCCAGGTCTGGGTCGGGACCAACGAGGGACTGTATCGCTTCGTCTCGTCGCGGCTGCTCCAGGTGCCAACCGACGGCCTGCCGCTCCTGAACGTCCGGATCCTCCACGCCGCCCGCGACGGCAGCCTGTGGATCGGCACCCAGTACGACGGGGTCCTGCGCTACCGAGGCGGGCGATTCCACCGCTACACGACGAAAGACGGGCTCGTGGACGACGCGGTGCGCGCCATCGCCGAGCAGTCCGACGGGACCATATGGCTCGGCACCAAGGGCGGCCTGTCGCGTTTCCAGACCGGCCGCTTCAAGGCGTTCACCGAGGCGGACGGCCTGGCGCACATGAGCGTCGAATCGCTACGCGTCGACCGCGACGACACGCTCTGGATCGCCACCCGGCAGGGAGTCAACCGCCTGAAGCAGGGGCGGTTCGTGACGATCACGGCGGCGGACGGGCTCCACGCGAGCTTCGTCTACTGCTTCGTCGAGGACGACGAAGGCAACCTGTGGATGAACTCGAGCCGCGGCGTCTTTCGCGTCCGCAAACGCGATCTCGACGACTTCGCCAACGGCAGGGCGCGCTCGTTGTCGTCGGTCGCCTACGGGCTCGAGCATGGCTTGAGCACTACCGTGGGGGTCATCTCGCAGCACCCGGTGGCGTACAAGGCGCGCGACGGGCGCGTCTGGTTCTGCACGCTGCGCGGGGCCTGCGTCGTCGACCCGCGGCGTCTGGCGACGAACGCCCTCCCGCCCCCGGTGCACGTCGAGGAGGTGGTCGCCAACGGCATCGCCAGGGTGCTGGCGCCGGAGCTCGAGGCGGAGCCCGGACCCGGCGACCTGGTCTTCCGCTACACCGGCCTGAGCTTCACCGCGCCGCAGAAGGTCGCCTTCAGATACAAGCTCGAGGGATACGATCGCGACTGGATCGATGCAGGCTCGCGGCGGGTGGCCTACTACACGAACATCCCGCCCGGCGAGTACCGCTTCCACGTCGTAGCCCGCAACGCCGACCAGGTGTGGAACACGGAAGGCGCCGCGGTGAAGCTTCGGCTGGCCCCTCATTTCCATCAGACGCTGGCGTACCGCCTGGCCGGCGTGCTCGCCCTGGCGGTGGCGGCGGCGGGCATCCATTTCTGGCGTCTGCAGGCCCTGCGCCGCCGCGAGCGAGACCTGTCCACCCGGGTCAAGGAAGCCCTCGCCCAGGTCAAGATCCTGC
>Ga0268386_10000003_pt1 | contig 120973 bp, 109 predicted proteins | sample RVTome_15_FD_200260 | JGI IMG/M metagenome (GOLD analysis project Ga0268386, IMG submission 200260) | Soil microbial communities from uranium-contaminated site in the Upper Colorado River Basin, Wyoming, United States - RVT150D86... ... | reverse complement strand
TCGCACGCTTCACATGTCGTGCGAAATGAATTTCGCACTACGGGCCGTCCGGACCTACCCGATCCGTTCCCGGATGTTGTCCACCACCTCCGCAATCGGCACCCGTGTCTGCTCCAGCGTGTCGCGGTTTCGGACGGTGACGCAGCCGTCGTTGGCCGTTTCGCCGTCGACGGTGATGCAGAACGGCGTGCCGATTTCGTCCTGCCGGCGGTAGCGGCGGCCGATGGCGGCCTGCTGGTCGTAGTAGGCCGCGATGCCGGCCCGCTTCAGGTCGCCGTAGATTTTCGCCGCCGTCTCGGGCATGCCGTCTTTCTTGATGAGCGGAAACACCGCCGCCTTGATCGGCGCCAGCTTCGGGTGCAGCCGCAGCACCGTGCGGGACTGCATCTTGCCGCTGTCGTCGGGGGCTTCGTCCACGTCGTAGGCTTCGCACAGAAACGCCAGCGTCGCCCGGTCCGCCCCGGCGGCCGGTTCGATGACGTGCGGAATGTAGCGGTACGGCGCCCCGGGGTCGGATTCGTCCTTCCGCCGCTCGCAGTATTCCTTGAACGACTTCACCCCCAGCCGGTCCTTGTCCCGCAGGAACGCGTCGTCGTCGTAATACGTCAGGTCCTTCCCGCTGCCGCGGTACTTCGGCTGGCCGTTGGCGTCTCTCTCCAGCACCAGGCAGCCGTTCTCGTCCTTGACGAGCTTGCCCTCCATGTGCGACCGCAGGTCGAAGTCGCCGCGGTGGGCGACCCCTTCCAGCTCGCCGTACTCGCCCGGCTCCAGAAACGGGAACGCATACTCGACGTCCGCCGTGCCGACCGAGTAGTGCGACAGCTCCTCCGGCGTGTGGTCGCGGAGAATCAGGTTGTCGCTGGTAATCCCGTGCCGCACGTACCACGCATACCGCCGGTCGCGCCAGTATTCGTACCACTTGCGGGATTCGTCCGGGTGGCAGAAGAACTCCATCTCCATCTGCTCGAACTCCCGCGAACGGAACGTGAAATTCCGCGGCGTGATCTCATTGCGGAAGCTCTTCCCGATCTGCGCGACGCCGAACGGCAGCTTGAGCCGGGTGGAATCGAGGATGTTCTTGAAGTTGACGAACATGCCCTGGGCGGTTTCGGGGCGGAGGAAGGCTTTGTCTTCTTCTTCTGTTCCCAGCGCGCCGACGATCGTGGGGAACATCAGATTGAATTCGCGCGGCTGAGTGAGAGCGCTTGCGCTCCCACATTCGGGGCAAGGAACGTTTTTTTGATCCTCAACACTGAGTTCGGAATAGGTCGGAATATACCATTGCCATCCAATTCCGTTTCGGTCCGCAGCCCTCTTGAGCCATTCAACCTTCTTCCGGTTTGCTTGTTCGATGTCGATTACCGTGCCGAACCCAGAAAAGAAGTGCCGGAGCGAACCATCGACGGCTTGTGTGAATTCGAGAATGGGACACCAAATGTGGTCCGCCCGGAATCTCGCTTTGCACGCGCGGCAGTCGACCTTCAAATCGTGAAACAGATCGTAATGCCCGCTCACCTTCCAAACCTGCGGGTGCATGATGATCGACGTTTCCACGCCCACCATCTGGAACGCCGCCGGCGCTCCGGCGGGAACGTTGAGGTCGTCGTGCAGGGTGACCATGTCCCGCCACCACGCCTCGCGGACGTTGCGCTTCAGCTCGACGCCCAGCGGGCCGTAGTCCCAGAACCCGTTGATCCCGCCGTAGATCTCTGACGACTGAAAAATGAACCCGCGGCGTTTGCACAGCGAGACGATGTCTTCCATGGATTTGGGCATCGAGATGCTCCAATTTCAGTTCGGTTGGCAACGTAGGACAGCCTTTCAAGGCCGTCCCGTTCCCTGGTTGCAGCGACCGCCTTGGAAGGCCGTCGTACTCCAGGATGTGACTCCGATTTCCGCGAAAAGTTCGGCCGGACCGGGATGATAATTCAACGGCGGCCGCGAAAGTAGGTCCGGACGGCCCGTCCGGACCTCGGTGGGCCAATCGACGTCGCTTGCGGCATAGCCGTCGGGTCACGGCGACCGGCTAAGCCGCAAGCGGCGAGGTCCGGTCGGGCCGACGCGGACCTGCTCGACGCGGGGCTTGCCCCGATGGCGACTGATCGTGCAAAATAAGGGATCGTTGATCCGTCACCCGCCCGCGCACCGTGTCCTTCAGGTGATGCGCAGATGACCGTCTCTCCCCACGAACCCCGCAGCCTCCTCAACCGCCGCGACGCGATCCAGGTCGGCGCCCTCACCGTCGCCGGGTCTCTCCTCCCCGCGACACCGACACCCGGCAGCGACCCGGACGCTGCCAGCGTCCGGGTCGCTGAGAGTTCGAAAGCCAAGCAGGTCGTCTTCCTCTGGATGGGCGGCGGCGTCACGCACATCGATTCGTTCGACCCCAAACCGCTCGCCCCCGAAACCATCCGCGGTACGCTCGCCACGATTTCCACCGCGCTGCCCGGCGTGCACTTCACCGAGGCCTGCCCGAACCTGGCCCGCATCGCGAAAGACATCTGCCTCGTCCGCAGCTTCTCGCACGACAGCAACGACCATCTCCTGTCGCAGGTCTACACGCTCTCCGGGCGGAAGGTGAACCAGGCGGAACTGTTCAAGCACCCCAACATCGGCTCGATCTTTTCGTATCTGTTCGGCGCGCGGAACGGCCTGCCGGGGTACATCGCCATCCCCGGCATCACCCGCCCGGGACCGCCGCCGCACAACCTGTTCGTCGGCGGCTGGCTGGGGAACCAGTACGCCCCGTTCGCCGTCGGCGGCCAGCCCGACCAGCCGGATTTCACCAAGGGACCGAATCCCTGGAAGCCCGACCCGTACCTGCAAGACGACCTGATGCCGCGGGCCTTGGCGATGCCGAAAGGGATGTCGTCCACGCGGCTTCGTAAACGTTCCAACTTGTTGCACCGCCTGGAAGCCGCCGTCAAATCCGCCGAGCAGCAGAAACCGACCGCCGGCATGGAAGGCCACTACGAAGCGGCGATGAACCTGCTGACGTCCCCGTCGGTTCGCGCGGCGTTCGACGTCTCGCAGGAGCCGGCGACGAAGCGCGACGAGTACGGCCGCACGAAAATCGGCGGCCGCTGCCTGCAGGCCCGCCGCCTGATCGAAGCCGGCGCCCGCTTCGTGATGGTCGACTACGGCTACGACCCCGACTACGGCAACCTGTGGGACCAGCACAACGTCGCCAGCCAGAAGTTCCCCCACACGAGCAAGATGTGCCTGCGGCCCTACCACGTCGCCGGCATCGACCGGGCGTTCGCCGCCCTCATCACCGACCTCAAGACCCGCTGGCTGCTCGACAGCACGCTGGTGGTCTTCCTGACGGAATTCGGCCGCACGCCGAAGATCAACAAAGGGGGCGGTCGCGACCACTGGGGCGCCTGCGGCAGCATCTTCTTCACCGGCGGCGGCGTGCAGCCCGGCCAGGTGATCGGCGCCAGCGACAAAGAAGCCGCCTACCCGGTGACCAAAGGCTACACCCCCGCCGACATCGCCGCGACGATCTACCAGGCCGTCGGTCTGAAGCCCGACGCCCACCTGCTGCGGGACATCGAGGACCGGCCTTGGCCGTTGCTGGATCAAGGGCGGGGGATTGACGGGGTGTTGGGGTAGGACTCGCACTTCACGGAGATACGCATGTGACTCCCGCGAGGTGTAAAGAGTTCGTCAGCAAAACAAAGTTCGTCCGCGATGGCGACGGACGGATTGTCTTCTACCCGCATGGGCCGTTCCAGGGATACATCCTGCCGCGAATGGAATTCGAACAGATCATCGTCAATTCTCTGGCGCGACTCTTTTCGATGAACTTCGCAATCCTCATCGCGGCCGTTTTCGTTGGTGCGTTCCTAGGGGCCGTGTCGGCAATGCTCACGGCCGTTGGCTTTCTGGAATTCCTTTTCTACAGGGCCCGCGTCCGCAGGCTGACAAAGAAACTCCGGCTGATGCCGCGAGAGTTGAGCGTCCGGATCTACGCGATGAAACAAGATCCGTATGAACTCTCGCAGCAGTTCACAGCGCAAATCATGATTTTGAGCATGATGCTCGTCATGGGAACCGGATTGCGGCTCCTGGCAGGAATGCCCGTCGACATGTTGCTGGGATACGCACTGGGAATCGTGGTGATGTCCCGACTGGTCTTCGCCACTGGCTCCGTCTGGTCGTTGAAGCGGCGATTGACGAGGGAAGGTTCAAGGTGACCACTCGCCGCCGACATCGCCGCGACCATTTATCAGTCCGTCGGTTTGAAGTCCGACGCCCACTTGCTGCGGGATATCGAGCAGCGACCGTGGCCGTTGCTGGATCATGGGCGGGGGATTGACGGGGTGCTGGCGTAGATTGATCGAGTGCTGGGTTGCGGTCGGAAAAACGGGCAGGCGCGCGGATCCGTCAATGTTGGCGGCTCTTCAGGCCGGTGCCGTGAGTCGATTCTGGTACCTTCTTGTTTGGTGCTTTCCTGGATTTGGTCACCACCCGCAGTTTTTCGAGCAACTGCTGGATTTCCCCATGCGCTTCATGACTGGCGGTGACGATCAGCAGGCCGTTGAATTCGGCGATCGTCGCGCCGTCGCCGTCGATGTTCAGCCAGGGCGTTGATCTCACGGTTTCCTGGATGACTGCGATCAGGGCTTGCGCGTTGGTCTGTGCGACCGTGGGCTTGCGACCGGGGATGCCGCCAACGCCGCCGGGTGTCATCACCCCGTCGTCCATCTCCATCATCGAACCGGCTTGCCCCGCCGAAGCCCCGGCGTGAGCTGCGGCGTTGTTTCTTGCCGGTTTTCGTTTCCTGCTTTTGCCTTGGACGGCCGTCCCGCCGGACGCCGGCCCGCCTTGAGCCGAGACGGAAAAGAATCCGCCGCCACCGCCCAGACCGCCGCCCATGCCGCCCAGGCCGCCGCCTGTTCCGCCCAGGCGATCGCGGGGACCCGGAATCGTCATCGAAATCAGTTTGCCCTGAAGCAAATCGCGGCAGTCGTACACTTCGATGTAGCGGTCCCGCTCTTCGCTCGTGAGGTAAATCAGGCCGTCGCGGAACGTGATCGCAACATCCTCAAATCCGGCTCGTTCCATCGCCATTTCCAACGCGGTCCGGGCGGTGACTTTCGTGAAGTTGAGTTGCAGCGTCACGGCGGTTTTCAGGTCATGGCCCGTCAATTTGAAGTGCTCTTCATCGATGACGATGTCGCCTTTGATCGTCGTGCTGATCTGCCTGATGATGTCGCCGATCGGCGTCTCGAGCCACTCCACTTTGTCCAACTGCTGCGCGAGTTTCTTTTCGAGTTCGGCGTTTCTGGCGGCATCGCCGATTCGGCCGCGACTTGCAACGGGGGCTGCCGTTCCGAGTCCCTGTCCGCCGGCCAATCCGCCTCCCCCCTGAGCATTCACGGCAGGCGGCGCCGGGAGGCCCGGGGCCTGCGGCCAGAAAGCGGATGCCAGGACGGCGACCACCGAAGCCGTCACAACCGTTGCCAGGGTCCAGCGCATGAGAAGTCTCCTCGATCGACGTTTTGAGAGACGGGTGAAGTGGGCCGCCAGGCCGGCGGCGTCGCCGAATTCATCGAGCGCCCGGCGCACCGCATCGTCGTGCGGAACGCCGATCGCCGTGAGTTCGGCCAATCGTTCCTCGAGGTGATCGCGCAGCTCGTCGGCGATCTCCTCGCGCTGGCCCGCAGTCAAACGCAGCAACCGCGACAGGGCGGACAGATACAACTCGAATTCACGATCGGACATGACGGATCGGAAAACCGATGAGACGGACGGGAGACGCCGTTCAGGCCGGCTTGGGATCGACAACCGTTGCGACGATCCGGCGGATGCAATCGGCATAGGCCAGCCATTGCTTCGCCTGCAGTTCGACGCGGCGACGGCCTTTTGCCGTCAGTTCATACCATTTCCGCCGCCGGCCCGTGGAATCGTCCCACTTGTGGCGGATGAGCTTGTCGTCTTCCAACCGATGCAGCAGCGGGTACATCGTTCCGGCCTTCAGGTCAACGAGTCCGTCGGTCGACTCGCGCAACGTCTGCTGCAGGCTGTAACCGTATTTCGCCCCGCTGGTGAGGATCGACAAGACCATCAGGTCCAGGCTTCCCCGCATCAGTTCGGGATTCAGTTTTTCCTTCATGACCCGCGCTCCTTTCATTGGTACGGCTACGTATAGCATGGCGATACATCGTCTGTCAAGTGATATTGTCGGAGATTCCGGAAGTGGAGCTTCCCGCCGGAAACAGCACCTCCCCCGCCCGCGCCTGCCCCGCCGCCGGATGCTCCGCCAGCAACAGCATTGCGAACTCGACGAACTCGTGCACCGCGCGAGCACGGGGACGGCCCGGCTGATGTCATCGGACTTGTTGCTTAATCGTTGACGACGCCGCACTTCGGCAGACTCTCCAGAAACAGCCGCCCATACCGCTTCGTCGCCACCCGCGGGTCGAGGATCACCACGCGGCCCGTGTCGGTGCGGCGGCGGATGAGGCGGCCGAAGCCCTGCTTGAGCTTGATCACCGCCTCGGGCACCTGGTAGTCCATGAACGGGTTGCCCCCCGTCTCGCGGATTGCCTCGATGCGGGCCTCGGTCAGCGGCTGGTCGGGCACGCTGAACGGCAGCTTGACGATGATCACCGTCTGCAGCGCGTCCCCCGGTACGTCGACCCCCTGCCAGAAGCTGTCGGTCCCGAACAGCACGCCGCGGGGGTTGCGGCGGAAGCGGTCCAGCAGGGTCGAGCGCGGCACGCCGTCCCCCTGGCAGTACAGCGCCAGCTTCTGCTGCGCGAGCCAGCGCGACAGCCGCTGCGCGAAGTCATTCATCATCTTGTAGCTCGTGAACAGCACGAACGCGTGGCCGTCGGTCTCGGTGACGTGGTGCTGAATCCGTTCGCACGCCGCGGCTTCGAACGGCTTCGGCTGCGCGGCGGGGTCGGGCAGCGACTTCGAGACGACGAGCTTCGCCTGCCGTTCGTAATCGAAGGGGCTGCCGAGCTTCAGTTCCATCGTGTCGGAAAGCCCCAGCCGCGATTTGAAGAAGCTGAAATCCTGCCGGCCGACGGCGAGCGTGGCGCTGGTCAGCACGACGGTGTCGACCTCGTTGAACAGCTCATCCCGCAGCACGGGGCCGACGTTCACCGGGGCGCAGACGAGCTTCAGGTTCTGCTGCCGCCGGCCGACGGTCTCCGTCCAGTAGCAGGCGTCGTCGATCTTCTGGTGCAGCCACGCATCCAGCGAGACGGCCAGCGTCGCGCAGCGGTTGGCGGCGGAGGTCAGCTCGATCTGTTCCGCTTCGTCCTCCCGCGTCTTCGCAAAGGCGGCGACGGCGTGGGCGAGCTTCCGCAACGCGGGGGAAACGGTGTCGGCCACCGTCGGCGGCACGCGAACGCGGCCGTTGCTGGTGCCGTATTGCCGCTGCCAGTCTTGAATCTCGTAGAAGAAGTCCCGCTGCCGGAGCCGCACTTCGGAAACGAGCTGCTGCTCGTCCATGAGTTTGTGCAGCACGAGCAGGCCGCGGTTGGTGCGGTCGTTGAACAACCGGTTGAGCGTGAACTCGATCTGCCCGCTCGACACCGAGACCCCCAGATGCTGCCCGGCGACGGCTTCGAGCGTGTGGGCTTCGTCGAGCACGGCGACGCTGTAATCGGGGAGCACGCTGGCCCCTTCCCGCCGCAACGCGAGGTCGGAGAAAAACAGGGCGTGATTGACCACCACGACGTCGGCGTTCCAGATTCGCCGCCGGGCTTTGTAGTAGTGGCACTTGTTGTACGTCGGGCATTTCCGCCCCAGGCAGTTGCCGTGGTCGCTGGCGACTTCGTCCCAGACCCGCGGCGACGGCTGAAACGACAGGTCCGAGAGGCTGCCGTCGTTCGTCTTGCCGGCCCACGCCACGATGCGGTTCATCTCCGAGACCTCGCGCTCGTCGGCGAACAGCGACGTCGAGCGCTCCATGGCGCCTTTCATCCGCCGCAGGCTGATGTAATTCGCCCGCCCCTTGGCCAGCACGGCGGAGAACTCCACCGGCAGCACAGCGTTGAGGAAGGGGATGTCCCGCTGAATCAACTGTTCCTGCAGGCTGATCGTGTGCGTGGAAATGACGATCGGCTTCTTCGGCCCGTCCGCTTTGTTTTCGCGTTCCGCCGTCGCCGCCAGGATGGCCGGCACGAGATACGCGAAGCTCTTCCCCACCCCGGTGCCGGCCTCGACGACGAGATGCGACTTCTCCGCGATCGCCCGCTCGACCGCCTCGGCCATTTCGAGCTGCTGCGGGCGATGCTCGTAATGCGACAGCCGCCCGGCGATGCGGCCGTCGCGGGCGAGAATCGAGCGGCTGTCGAGCGAGGCGTTCACGCGGGGCGTCCGTGTGCGAGATGAATTTCGATCTACGATACGCGATCGCGCGGGAATTGGCCATTCGCGGCCCCACGGCGGCGGCGTGCAACAGGGAAGTGCCAGTAGCCGAATTCGTGAGAATTCGGGCGGCTCAATCGCGACACTCCGGAATTCTCACGAATTCCGCTACCAGGGAAGGGACGGGAAGTGAGCTGGGCCCCCGTTTCCGACTCAATCGCCGGCGTATCTCTTCACATCCCACATGCGAATCGACCCGTTCTGCCGGCTGATGTAAAGCCGTGCCCCGTCCGCCGAGAATCTGACGCGGGAGACGATGCCCGTCGTGTCGGGAAGCATGGCGATTCGCCGTCCCGATCTTGACTCGTACAGCCATACTTCTCCCACGGAATCGCCGACGGCCACGATTCGCTGATCCGGGCGGAATGCGACGGCGGTTGGCGTGCGTTTTTCGAGGCCGGCGCGCCAGAGCTCGGTCGCGGCTTCGAGATTCCACATCACAACGCCTCCCCAGTTCCGGCTCGCTGAAATGACGAAACGGCCGTCCGGGGAGAGTTCCGCAGCACCGAGAACCGGGCCGCGGGCTGGTACCAACGCCAGACGGTTTCCGGTTGGCACGTCCCAGAGGCAGACCGTGCGCCGCGCCGAGAGAAGCCGCATGCCGTCCGGCGAGAAGCGCACGCAGGAGACCGTCCCGGCATGGGCCTGCAGGCGATGCCGGCGCGTGCCGCTCCGCGCGTCGCGGAGAATCACCGTCCCGTCGTCTTGCCCAGTGGCGGCGAGGCGGCCGTCGCGCGACAGGGCGCAACACGCGATCGACGGTTCGTGCCCGAGAAGCCGAGGCCGATGCCGGCCGCTTTCCGCGTCGATGCTCCACAAGACGAGCGAACCGTCGCCGTAGCCGACAAGCACCATGTCGTCTTTTGAGGTCGTGGACATCATGATCGGCAGCTTGCCGCGAAAATCCAACGTGTCGAGCGTTTCTCCGAACGGCACGTCGCGGATCTCGATGCGGTAGCGGTTCGTCCGGCAGAATGCGCGGCTTTCGTCAGCCGAGAGTGAGAATTCATAAACGGGCGCCGGGTCCTCAGTGTCGGAAGAAACGGCAGCTTTGCCGCCGGATCGGCCCCAGGAGAAGAGAGCGCCGCCTGACCGGAATCGGCAGAGTTGGATCGTACAGATTGCCGCGGCGGTCGCAGTCAGCACGACCCAGATCCAGAGGCGATGTCGGTTCATGGGATGTTCCTCCTCGCACGCGCATCGCCGTCGGCGCGCACGGCAAGCGCAGCGAATGATCGGAGACGTTGAAAAAGGCGACGGCAGAGTTACGGTGGCGCGATCGGCCGCGGGCCCGGGCGTCGGGCCTCGACCGGCGGCAGAGCGAAGCCGGCCAGTCTTCCGGCTTCGACGAGAAGACGGTGAAAGAACGGAGTGGTTGTTGCATTCCGCGACCGCGCGGCAACGGCGCGGTCGAACCAGAGCCGGGATCGTCGCTTCTCGCCGGACATCCAGGCGTTGACGGACATCAGGAGCAGGTCGGTTTCATCATTGGAACCGGGCGCCCGCGTCCGCAGCATCCGGCCCAGCGTCGACGACGCGCCCCGGAACCGGGACCGGTAGCGGTCCGCGGCCGCTGGTGACGTCATCACGTTCGCATAAGCGCTGAGAGTTTCGCGAAGCGACGCTTCGGCGTTGGCGAGCCGGGTTGTTCGCAATAGAGACAGCGTGCGATTCTGACGGGCGGTGGCCAGGTTATGGGCGTATCTCTCGACGGTGGGATACTCGGCGGCGAGCTTGGCATACACGTCGGCGGCCTGGAGGAATTCGGCCGCCGCGCGATCGTATTCTTTCTGTCGGTACAAGAGCATTCCGTGCCAGATGCGCGCTTCTCCGAGGAGCCCCCGCTGCCGGACCGCCGCGGACGGTTTCGCGGCAATCGGCTCGATGAGCTCGACCGACCGCCGCAGATGCGGTTCCGCGGAATCGAATTCCTCGCGGCGGACGTGGATGCGGCCCAGCTCGAACAGGGTCTCCGCGAGTTCCGCGCGAAACAGCGGGACGTTTCGCTGACGGGCAACGAGCGCCGTCAGCTCCTCGCGGGATTGTTCGAGTTCCCGGATCGCCTGCGGCTGGTCCCCGCTTCGAATCAGCAGTTCCGCGAGATGGCGCCGGCCGCGGGCGGCTTCCATTTGGTAGACGGGCTGGTCGGGAAAGTCGGCAACCAGTTTCCGCCGCAATTCGATCGACTTCCGCGAATGCCGCAGCGCCAGTTCGGGCGGCCCGGTCTTTCGCAGCAGCAGGCTGTAGTTGCTGTGCGTCCGCGCCACTTCCTGCACGAAGTCTGGAATCCTGTAGCGTACGGCTGAAACGGCCTGTCCGTCGAACAGCTTCTGCTGCATGTCGAGGGCGAGCTGGAAGTGCCGCTTCGAAGCGTCCAGGCGGCCGTCGGACCTCAGCAGCCCGCCGAGCATGCCGTGCGTGCGGGCCAGTTCGCGACGATACGTCGTTACGGCCGGCCGTTGCTTCACGAGCGCGGAGAGCAGTTCCAGCGCCCGGCGGCAATGTTTCTCAGCCGCCGCGGGCTGTCCCGACGCCGCGAGATGCCCCGACAGGCTGCAATGAACGGTGGCCAGAGTTTGCCGGTGGGAGCTCGCTTTCGGAAACTCCGCCGCGAGTGCCTCGTATTCGGCGACGGCCTTCCGGAAGAGTGCGGCGGCCTGTTTCCGGTCGCCGCGGCGGGAGACGACGTTGCCCAGGTTGTTATAGCTGCCGCCGCGCATCTTTCGAATGATGACGTCCTTCCGCCGTCGTGCGGACAATTTGCCGTTTCGCAGCGATTCCCGGTAGGCGTTTTCCGCCTGGCGGTTCTCGCCGCGGGCGAAATGGATCATCCCCAGATTATGCCAGGCAACCGCGGACTGAATGCGGTATTCGTCGGCGCTTCCACCGTCTCTGCGGAATTCCGCCGCCAGTTCGAGCAACCGGCGATAGGCCCGTTCCGATTCGTCCCGCCGGCCGAGCAGCAGCGTGATCTCGCCCACGCGGTCGTAAGCTTTCAGCGTTTCCAGCCGCACCCGCGGATCGCCGCGGCGCTGATTCAGGAACTCGCGGTACAGCGCCAGCGCCTCTTCGAGGAGTTCGCGGCGGACGTCGTGCATTCCCGGCACGTTGGCCAGTTCCTGTTGGGCGACGCGCGTCAGCATGACGTTCACGGCGTGCAACGCGCGGCGGAAGTTCTGCTCCTCGAGAGCCTGCAATCGCTCGGCCTCGCGGCGACGACGGTCGGCCAGATCGGCCTGCGCATCGGCCCGCGTTTTCTCCGCCACCGCCTCGCGGCGGGCCAGCTCGATCAGGATCGCACCGACAAGCAACACCGCAATGCAGACCGCCCCGGCCGCGGCGGCCGACCGCACGATCGCCCGGTGATGCCGCGACCACCGCGACAGTCGCTGCCGCATTGTCGGCCGCTTCGCGAGAATCGGCTTGTCATCGAGGAAACGCCGCAGGTCGTCGGCGAAATCGCGGGCGGTGGCGTAGCGGTCGCCCGGCAGCTTCGCCATCGCTTTCAGGACGATCGTCTCCAGTTCGACGGGAATGCCGGGATCGTGCTTCCGCGGGCGTTTCGGTTCCTCGGCGATGATCCGCCGCAACAGTTCCTCGCGAGTGGCACCGTCGAAAGCCGGCCGCAGCGTGAGCAGTTCGTACAGCGTCGCCCCCAGGGCGTACACGTCGATGCGGTGGTCCATCACGGGGATCGCGGCGGCCCTGGAAGGATGCGCCGCCGCGCACGAATCCCGCACGGCGGTCAATTGTTCGGGGCACATGAACCGTAGTGTGCCGACCATGTCGCCGGTGCGCGTCAGCGGGTTGGCGGCGTCTTCCATGTGCGCCAGCCCGAAGTCGCACACCCAGGCTTTACCGTTCGCATCCAACATGAGATTCGACGGCTTCACGTCGCGATGCACGATGCCGCTCTGGTGGGCGTGGTCGAGGGCGTCGGCGACCTGACGGCAGATCTCGGCCGCCGCGCGATATCGGGACTGTTTCTCCGTCAGTTCCCAGGGATTTCCAAAATCCCTGGGAACTTCCAAACCCTGCGTGGGGAGTCCCGCGATCGGCACGGTGTCGTAGGACGGATTTCCAATCCGTCCGGACGGATTGGAAATCCGTCCTACAAAGCCGTTCCCGTCGCGCAGCGCATCGATGACTTCGGCCAGCGTCTGCCCTTCGATGTACCGCATCGCGTAGTAGTGCACGCCGCGCTCGCAGCCCACGCCGACCACGTCGACGATGTGAGGATGGTCGAGCTGGGCCGCGGCCAGCGCCTCGTTCTTGAACCGCTGCAAACGCCTCTCGTCGAGCATCGCCGCCAGCGGCAGGACCTTCAACGCGACCCGCCGCCGCAGCGAGAGTTGCTCGGCCTCGTAGACGACTCCCATTCCGCCGCGGCCGATCTCGCGCACGATGCGGTAATCGCCGAGCAGCTCGTTCGCGGTGGGTGAGTGGTGATCGTCGACCTCCGACCCCCGGCGCTGCCCGCGGCCTTCAACGGCGTTTTCAGCGTTCGGCCGGATCGATTGCAGCAACGGGAGCAACTGCCGCAGGACGTCGGCCTGCGACGGGTGCCGCCGAATGTATTCCTCCGGGTCCGGCTTCTCGCCGCTGAGCGCGCGTTGCGTGAATTCCTCCGCGATCTCCCCGATCAGGAGATCGACGGTTGCGTCTTCGGCAGTGCGCGGCTCGATCATGATTGCGACTCCGGCAGCCCTTCGTCGATCAGCAGTTGACGCAGCCGCAGCAGGGCGCGCCCATAGCGCTTCCTGGCCGCGGCCGGCTCGATGTTCAGCAGCACCGCCGATTCCACGCTGGTCAGTCCTTCGAAATTGTGCAGCAACACGATCTCGCGGTCGGTTTCGGAAAGCCGGGCGACCGCCCGGCGGACACGTTCGGCGACGTCGTCTTCCGCGATGCGGGCGGAGGGGGAATTCCCCGGCGACATCAGGTCGTTGGCCAGCAGCACCGACGATTCCCTCGACAGCGCCACTTCCCGCTCCACCGACCGCCGCGCCGCCTCCCCGTGCCGCCGCCAGGCCGACAGCACGCGCTCGTAGGTGATCCGCCGCAGCCACAGCCGGAACGGCACGCCCTGCGTGCGGAAATACTCGTCCGCCCGCCGCACGGCTTCGAGCTGCGCGTCCTGCACGATGTCCGAGGGATCGACGCGGGCACGAAGCTTTTCCGGCATCCGCAGCTCGGCCACCTTCCGCAGAAACGGCCGGTGCCGCTCGAATAATTCACCGAACGCCCGCTCTTCGCCGGCCTGGCAGCGGTCGATCAGCCGTTGGGTTTCAGAGGAATTGAGCTTCATGGGTTCACGTCCGTCGCTACAGGCATTACTGCGAAGCGGGCCGTGAGCGTGACAGACAAATCCGCACGAAATTGTGACACAAACCGTATCGGGCTGCACTCCCTGTGATTCCCGCCGCCCGCCGTCTCGACTCCTTTTGTGTCGAACTGTCCCCTTTTTCCCCCGGTCGCCCTTCCGCAACGAATTCGTTGCCGCCGACGTTGACGGCCGGCAACTGTGACCTATGTTTGTGGACCCCTCCGAACGCTCCCGGCAGTGATTGTCCGCTGTCAGTTGTCGGTCGTCCGTTGTCATTGTCGGTGGTCTGTTGCCGTTTGTTCCTTCAGAGCACGGACTTCGGATCGTTGACGGCTGGCCGTTGATTTCCTGCAACTGACCACGGACCACGGACAACTGGCCACACACCGTTCGGAGATTCACCGTGCCGGAACCGAAACGACAGAGCTCGCTGCTGGTCATCGACGACGACAAGCACGTGCTGGCGGCGATCGCCGATTACCTCCGCGGGCTGGGGCATCGCACCGAGACGGCCGCCAACTGCCTCGACGCCATCGAACGCATGCAGGAGTACCCGTTCGACGTGGCCGTCTGCGACGTCGTGCTGCCCGACGCCGACGGGTTTCACTTCCTCGAATGGGCCGTCGAGAACAAGCCGGAGACGTCGGTCATTCTGCTGACCGGCTACGGCACGATCGAGAGCGCGGTGGAGGCGATCCGCATCGGGGCGTTCGACTACCTGACGAAGCCGGTGATCGACGAGGAATTGAAGCTCTCGATCGAGCGGGCGTTGAAGCAGAAACGCATCACGGAGGAAAACAGGAGCCTCAAGGCCCAGTTGAACCACCGCTTCGGGCCGGCGAACATCATCGGCCGCGATTACAAGATGATGAAGATGTTCGACCTGATCGAAAGCGTGGCCGACACGCGGACGACGGTGCTGATTCTCGGTGAGAGCGGCACGGGCAAAACGCTGACGGCGCGGGCCATCCATCAGGCCAGCTCCCGCAAAGACAAGCCGTTCGTCGAGGTCGCCTGCGGCGCGCTGCCCGATTCGCTGCTGGAAAGCGAGCTGTTCGGCCACGTCGCCGGGGCGTTTACCGGGGCCGTCGCGGACAGGATCGGCAAATTCCTGCAGGCCGACGGGGGGACGCTGTTCCTCGACGAGATCGCGACCGCTTCCCCCAGCCTGCAGGTCAAGCTGCTCCGCGTGCTGCAGGACCGCGAATTCGAGCCGGTCGGGGGGACGAAGACGCATCGCGTCGACGTGCGGCTGATTCTCGCGACCAACGTCGACCTCGCGCAGGCCGTCCGTCGGGGCGAGTTTCGCGAGGATTTGTACTACCGCATCAACGTGATTACGCTCACGCAGCCGGCCCTGCGGGAACGGCTGACCGACATCCCGCTGCTCGTCGAGCATTACCTCGACGAATTCAACCGGCAGAACAGCAAACGGATTGAAGCGGTCGACGACCACGCCCTGCAACTCATGCAGCAGTACCGCTGGCCGGGGAACGTTCGCGAGCTGGTGAACGTCATCGAGCGGGCCGTCGTGCTCAGCAAGGGGAACGTCATCACCGCCGGCGATCTGCCGGAGATGTTCCGCGACGAGGAGCACCTGGCGGGCAATTTCCAGCTCGGGGCGGACGGCGGCCTGAAGTCGGCCCTTGCCAATCCCGAAAAGCAGATTATCCTCGAAGCGCTGGAAACCAACGGCTGGAACCGCCAGAACACCGCCCGGATGCTCGGCATCAACCGCACGACGCTGTATAAGAAGATGAAGAAGTTCGGCATCGAGTTCGAGAAGCAGTTGATGCACTGACGGGAAGAGAGTTGAGAGTCGAGAGTTGAGAGTCGAGAGTTGAGAGTCGAGAATCGAGAGTGAAGAATCGCGGGAGAATACGGGTGGATCGTCTGACTCGGAACTCTCAACTCTCTGGCTCTGGACTCTGGACTCTCGACTCTCGACTCTCCTGGGCCGAGCGGCTGCGGGAAGAGACCTTCGTGCGGACTGTCGAGCTGTTCGAGCAGCTCGATTCGACGAACCGTCACGCGCTGGAACGCCTCTGCGTGGCGGAAGCTGCCAGCTTCCGCACCGACGCTGGCAGCGTCGGCCACGGGCCGGCGTTCGACTTGCCGGCGTTGATCGTCGCCCGGCGGCAGACCGACGGACGCGGCCGGGGGAGCAACCGCTGGTGGTCGGCCGAGGGGGCGCTGACGTTTTCGCTGGTCGTCGACGAAGCCACGGCCGGGTTCGCCGTCGGAAGCGACCCCCGCGTCGCCCTGCTCGCCGGGCTGGCCGTCGCCGACGCGCTCGACCCGCTGCTGCCGAGGGACGCCATCGGCCTGAAATGGCCCAACGACGTGCTGGTCGACGGCCGCAAGGTGTGCGGAATACTGACGGAAGTCCCCCCGCGGCGGCGCGGCGCGGACGTGGCACTGCTTGACGGACGCCGGGAACGTCGATCGGAGTCCGGAAACCAACGGCGGCGTCCGTCAAGCAGTGGCACACGGGACGCGGTCGTGATCGGCGTCGGCTTGAACGTCAACAACTCGCTGCGCGACGCACCGCCGGAATTGCGCGAGACGGCGACGGCGTTGTGCGACGCGGTCGACGGCGAGTTGAGTATCCCGGAGATTCTGCTCGAATTCTGCCGTCGTCTGGAGCAGTGTTTTCGCGACTTCCTCAGCGACCCCGCCGCGGTCCGCTCGTCATGGGTCCGCCGCTGCGTGCTCACCGGCCGCGGCGTCACCGCCCGCATCGGCGGGGAGGTCGTCAGCGGCCGCTGCGGCGGGATTCACGACGACGGCTCGTTGATCGTCCAGACCGAGGTCGGCGAACGACGGCTGCGGTCGGTCGACCGCTTGCGGCTTAGCCGGTCGGAGTTGCGTTACTCGAACGAGTGATTCCACGGTTCGACTTTGCCGCCGTCGTACTTCAATTGGCCGTGCTTGAAGGCGAGCTTTCGGATGAGGCCCCGGGGCGATTCGAAGTAGCTGGCGAGCACGCTCTGCGTCGACGGGGGCAGCTCGTCGTTCGGCAGATCGCGCTCCTTGTAATGCGAAATCGCGATCACGTGGTAGTTGGCCGACGACGGGGGGAGCTTGACGGCGAAGTTGCCCTCGGCGTCGGCCAGGGCGGCGTTGCCCCCCAGTTCCCGCAGGCCGGCCTGGGCCACGCGAAAATCGGCCTCGTTGGCGGCGGCCCAGAACCCGGCGACGGGCAGCTTGGCCAGGCCCCCCTGGCGGGTTTCGGGGAAAATCAGAATCCGGGCACCCTCGTCCGGTCGGTTCTTGCCGTCCGACGTGCGATAGGTAATCTGCCCCTTCACCGCCGTCTGCCAACTGTCGGGATGATACACGGGTTGCAATTGCGGCGCGGTGGGGTGTTTCACGATCGGCTTCCCGCCGTTTCCGGGAGCAGCGCGTTGTTCCGGCGGACCGCTCCGGTCCAGCCCGCCCACGACCCAGCCGGAAGCGAACGCCGCCAGCGCCGAGGCGAGCAGCGCGGCGAGCACCGGCCACGATTTCAGGACGGCGGGAAACGACACTTCGGCCCTGCCCCCGTAGGACGGGTTTCCAACCCGTCCGTGCCCTCCCTCATCAGCATTTGCCACTGCAATGGAATCTTCTTGCACGGACGGGTTGGAAACCCGTCCTACGGCGACCCGTCGCGACGGCTTCTCATGGATGTCGATCGGAACCGCTTCGGGGGGCGGTTCCAGCGAAATCGGTTCCGGCCGCGGCAGCGGGGCCAGCTCTTTCACGACCAGCGGCTGGTGCGCGGGGACGAATGCGTCCGACGACCGGTCGTCGCCCGTTTGCCCCGCCGTCTCGTCGCCGATCTTCGCCAGTTCGTCGAGCGCCCCGGCCAGCTCGTGGACGTCGAGCTTCGGCTCGGGCACGGGGGGGACGGTGCCATCGAGGTTCGGCACCCGCACCGACCGCCCACAGGTGGGACAATCGACGACGTCCCCCGCCTTCGAGCGGGAGATCCCCAGGAATTGCCGGCAATGTTGGCAGCGGAATTTGATCGGCATGCGGCGTGAACATTGACGAATGTCGAATGACGAATGTCGAATCAATGACGAAATCCGAATGACGAAGTGATGATGGAGATTCGTCGTACTCTCGTCATCTGGGTTTCGTCACTCTTCCCGGCCCGGGAGCTTAACTTCCTTCTCCGACTTCGCATCACCGGCGAAGAAGGCGCGGTACAGCTTTGCGTTGGCATCGACGGTTGCGGCTGGACCGGTGAATCTGATGTAGAAGGTCTTTTTCGTTGTCTTCTCCTGAAGGATGACCCCCAGCATTTTCGCGTTTGGCAGCGGTTTCGTCTTGCGAAGAATCGGCGGTCCCACGGGTTGATTGTACGTGCCGGAAATCTCGGCAAGAAAATACGTCCCCTGCGACGCCGTCCCATTCACGAGTTTGGTTTTCCGACCGCGCGACTGGAACTGACCGATCCAACGGGTGATGTTCTGACCGATCGGGCCGCCTCCCCCTTTGAAGTAGAAGATCGCGATCTCTCCACTTTCTTTGTCTCCCTTCGCGGCAGGGACTTCGATTTCGGCCTTTCGCATCGAACGCTTTGACAGTGTCTTCTGCTTCCATGCCGTCGGAACAGTCAACGTCAGGCCTTCCACCTTGATCTGCCGCGTCTTCGAAGCGTCTTTCGATTCGGCCTGCGACGCCGTGGGGGCGGTCAACAGCGCGCCGGCGATCAACACGGCCGGCCAGGTACGGGTCTTCATACGTCGTTCCTTATCGCGAGTCGTGGCGGGTGTGGTCGTATCACGGCGGCGGTAACAGACCTCCGCCGGTCGGAATTCCTCCCCTTCATTGTTGAGTGTCGCCGGGGCTTTTGCAATCGCGTCATCGCCCGTCGGCGAGCCGGGAGCGTGAGCGACCGGAGTCATCCGGTCGCTCACGCTCCCGGCTCGCCAAAACACCCGCCTTCCCGATTGAGGCCGCCGCACCGGTCTTCTACGATGATGGGGACAACTCACCGCGCGGCGACCCGGCATGCCCTGTCCCAGCAGATTGCGATTCCACCCGGCGATTCTTCCCGTCGTCCTGATCGGCGCCCTCGGCTGCGGAGAATTCGCGCAGGCCGCCGGGGGACGTATGATGGCGGCTGGCCCGTCGATTGCCGCGGCGGAGAGCGGAAGCCAAACCAGGACCGGTCGCGCCGCGGACGAATCGAAATCGCGAAAACGGGCCGTCGTGTGGTCGGCGCTGTTCCTGGTGGTCGGGATTGCCGTGCTGGGCGTGTTTCTGATCGTGGTGGTGCTGCTGTGGGGAATTCGACTCCGCCGACGCAACCGGACGCGGAAACCTCCGCCGGCCCCGTTCGACCCGCTGTGGTACCTGCGGCAGAGGACGAGCGAGGAGCCGCGGCCCCCGCCGGACGACGCCGATCCGAAACCCGACGGGACGGCGTAAGCCGGCTTCGCCTCGCGAAAGAGCAGCGAATCCGCAGCAGCCTCGACTTCGAACACATCTACGCCGCGCAGCAGCGAGCCGGCGACCGGTTCTTGCTGGTGTTCGGGTCGGCGAACGACCTCGGCCACGCGCGGTTCGGTTTGAGCGTGTCGCGCAAACACGGAAACGCCGTGAAGCGGAATCGCCTGAAACGGCTGCTGCGGGAAGCGTTCCGCCTCTCGCAGCACGACCTGCCGGCGGGGCTGGACCTCATTCTGATCCCCCGGCAGAACGCCGCTGCGACGGTTGACGATTTTCGCAATTCCCTGGTGCAACTGTCGCGGCGGCTGGCGAAACTGCTGGAACGGAAAGAAACGCCATGAAAAGGCGGATAGCGGAAGGCGGAAGGCGGAAGAGCGATGCCGCGCGGCGTTCATTGCGCACGAGAGGGCAATCGTGCGGAATGAATTCCGCACTACTTTCTTTCCCGGCGGCGGTCCTCATCGGTTGCGTGCGGGTTTACCAGAAAACACTCAGCCCGCTCGTCGGGCGGTCGTGCCGGTTTCATCCCACGTGCAGCAACTATTTCATCGAAGCGGTGAAGAAGTACGGCGCCTGCCGCGGCGCCTGGCGGGGGGTTCGCCGCATCCTGCGGTGCCATCCGTTTCATCCCGGCGGTTATGATCCGCCGTAGCCCATTGTCGCCGTGCGCTCCGCGAACGGAAGTTGTGAACGTAGTGCGAAATTTATTTCGCACGATTCCCGTCGTGTGCGAAATGAATTTCGCACTACGACTTGTCAAAACCGCGAAACAGAAGCCGACAATCCCGCATGACTACGTTGACTGCCCAACTGGAAGCGAACCTCGCCGTCGTGAGCGGCCGCATCGCCGCCGCGTGCGCGCGGGTGGGGCGCGAACCGGGCGAGGTCACGCTGGTGGCGGTCACGAAGTATGCCCGGCCCGACTGGGTGCGGGGGCTGGTTTCGCTGGGCGTGCGCGATCTCGGCGAAAGCCGCCCGCAGCAGCTCGCCGAACGGGCCGCGTGGTTCGATGAGGCCGTCCGCTGGCACCTCGTCGGCCCGTTGCAGCGAAACAAAGTGCGAAAAGTCCTCGCGCTCAGAACCCGGGGATTTTCGGGGGCTGGGGTCGGGTGTCCAGAATTCAATTTTCCTCGTGGCGTTCTCGATCCATTGACCACTTCCAATGGAAAATTGAATTCTGGACACCCGACCCCTTCCACCTCGCCGGCGCTGATTCACTCCGTCGATTCGCCCCGGCTGCTGACTGCGATCGACCGCATCGCCGCGGAAGAGCGATTGCAGCCGCGAGTGCTCCTGGAGGTCAACGTCTCGGGCGACGAGGCGAAGCACGGGTTCGCGCCGGAAGAGCTTCTGCAGTCCTGGGACGAAATCTCCGCGGCAACGCACGTCACCGTGGCGGGGCTGATGACGATGGCCCCGTGGGACGACGACCCCGAGCGGTCGCGGCCGGTGTTCCGCAAGCTGCGGGAGCTGCGCGACGAACTGCGGGAACGGTCGAACGCGACGGACCTGCGCGAGCTGTCGATGGGCATGAGCGGCGATTACGAAGTCGCCGTCGAAGAAGGGGCCACGCTGGTCCGCATCGGCAGCCGGCTGTTTGAGGGGCTGGCGGAATGAGTGGGGAAGTAGGTCCGCGTCGGCCCGACCGGACCTTGCCGCTTGCGGCTTAGCCGGTCGCTGTGACCCGACGGCTAAGCCGCAAACGGCGTCGATCGGCCCACCGAGGTCCGGACGGACCGTCCGGACCTACTTCAGGGAATAGCCGAATGATCGACCTGACCGACACCCCCGCAGGCGTGCTGCTGCCCGTTCAGGCGCAGCCGAAGGCGAAGAAGAACGCCGTGGTCGGCGTGCACGACGGCCGGCTGAAGGTCGCCGTCACGCAAGCGCCGGAAAAAGGGAAGGCGAACGACGCGATCCTGAAACTGCTGGGCAAGTCGCTCGGACTCAAACGCTCGCAACTGGAGCTCGTCTCCGGGGAAACATCGTCGAAAAAAGTGCTGCGGGTGACGGGCATCGACGCCGATCAGCTCAGGGACCGCATCGACCGCCTCTCAGGGGCAGGACCCTGAGGATCCAATGCCGCGGTATTGGGGATCGCGTATGCAGAGAGAGAATTTTTCACCCTCAAATTTATAACCCGCCCTTGACGAGGAACGGAAAGAGGCGCGTGAAAAATTGGGGGTGAAAAATGGATCGACGAAGTCAGTCGACGATCGCAAGTCGAGCGGTTTCGTCGACCTCTGTCACGCGGCCAATAACGTGTCCCGAAATTCCCGTCGTTTCCTGGAGCCGGCGAAGGTACGCTTCCACCGAATCGGCGGGAACGGCCAGCAGCAGTCCGCCGCCGGTCTGGGGGTCGAACAGGGCGTGGTATTCCGCCGTGTCACGTTGCGCGGCGGTGAACCGCATCGATGCCTCCACCGCCCGGTTCGCCGGCGCGAGCGTGCTTTCGATTCCTTCGGCGATCAATTCGGCGGTTCCGGGAAGCAACGGGACCTGCGACAGTTGCAGTTCGCAGGCGACGTCGCTGGCTTCGAGCATTTCCAGCAGATGCCCCGCGAGGCCGAAGCCGGTGACGTCGGTCGTGGCGGCGATGGGGAACTCGTCGGCCAACGTCGCCGCCGGGGCGTTGCTGCGGAGCATCGACTCGACCAGCGACGGAAACCACTCGGCCCGGCATCGCGCCCGCATGTGGGCGGCCAGCAGGCTGCCTGTCCCCAGCGATTTCGTCAGCACGAGCACGTCGCCGGGTTTGAGCCGGTCTTTCGTGCGGGGCGGATCGACGGCCTGCTCCGCCAGCATCGTGAAGCCGAGCGTCGTCTGCGGGCCTTCGATCGTGTGCCCGCCGATGAGCGTGGCCCCCATGTCGCGGAATTCGCGCAGGCTGCCGGCCAGCAGTTCGAACAGCAGTTGCTCCTGCTGCTTCTCCGGGCCGACGGGGATCGTCGCCAGCGCCAGCGCCGCCGTCGGTTTCGCCCCCATTGCGAACAGGTCGCTGGCGGCGTTGAGGGCGGCGATGCGGCCGACGAGGTACGGGTCGTCCAGCGGGGCCGCGAAGAAATCCGCGGTGACGGCCAGCGGTCGGCCGTTCGGCGGCACGACGATCGCCGCGTCATCCGGCCTGTCCAGCCCCACCAGCACGTGTTCGCTCGCGGGAATATCGAGCCGCTGCAAGACCCGCGCGAGGACCGATCCCCCGACCTTCCCGCCGCAGCCGGCGCAGCGCATCGAGGTTTCGGATTTCGGATTTCCGACCATCAGCATCGGCCCGTAGTTCTGGTACTTGTCCATGAACCGGCCGTCGATGTAGTCCTTGAGCTTCCAACACCAGCCGGCGTGGAACGACCGCCCCTTGTATTCCGCGATCGCGCGGCCGTCGCCGGTGTTGAGCAGCTTCAGAAAGCCGCGCTGCGGAACATACGGCCGCAACGGCTGCCCGGCCAGCAGGCGGTGCAGGTTGTCCCACAGCACCGGCCCCTGCCGCACCGCGTAGACGCCGGCTTTCGGAGTTGCGTCCCCCTGAATCGTCCCCGTGTCGCCGACCGCGAAAATCGGCAACTCGGCGGTCGTCTGCAGCGTCGGCCGGGTGAGCAGGAAGCCGCGATCGTCTTTCGGCAGCGGCAGCGCTTCCAGCAGCGGCGGCGCGGTGGCGCCGGTGGCCCACAGGACGAGATCGGCGGGGAAGGAATCGCCGTTGTCCAGCCGGACGGTGCCGTTCTCGATTCCGGTCACGCGGCAGTGGGTCAGGATGCGCACGCCGCGCGATTCGAGTTCCTTCCGCACGCGATTCTGCGTTCCGGACGCTGTGCCGTTGGGGATTTCGTCGTTGGCGCTGATGAGCGTCAGTTCGAGAGAGCAGGGTGGGCTGTGCCCACCGCCGTCGGCGTCCGCGCGCGCGTTGATCCCAGGGGTGGGCACAGCCCACCCTACGGCGCCGGTCGGCGAACCTGCGCCCTTTCGCGGCGCGAAAGGCGACATGGCGATTCGCGCCGGCAGGCAGAACGCGATTTCGACGCCGCCGACGCCTGCGCCGACGACGGTTGCTCGCAGCGGACGGTCACGGATGCGGTCCCGCAGTTCCCGCAGTCGTTCTTCCAGCCGTTGCAGGAACGTCTGCATCGGTTTGATTTCCAGCCGCGTGTCGGCCCTGGATGGATGCGCCGGCACGCACGCATCCAGCGTCGCGTCGGTCTCGACGCCGTTCCGCGCGGGGACGGAACCGATGCCGATCGAGAGCACGTCGAACGGCAGCGGCGGCCGGTCGGCGAACAGCAGTTGCGAGGTCAGAGGTCGGAGGTCGGATGTCGGAGGTCGGAGTCCCTGTCCTCCGATCTCTGACCTCCGATCTCTGAATTCTGGCTCTCGACTCTCGACTCTCGTCTCTCGACTCGACGGAGCATTCACCACGAGGCCGGTGACTTCCCCGAGAATCAGCCGCGCCCCCGCCGCCGCGCACAGCCGCACCAGGTCGATCTGCATTCGCTCCGGCGGGTACTGGCCGGCGAGCACGCCGGGGAGCATGCCGGAATAGGTAACGCCGGGGAAATTCGAGACGCAGGTCAGCCGGGCGTCGGGAATGGGGGCCATTCGCCACATCCGCAGCACGTGGGCGTTGGTGTGGCCGACGCCGAGCAGCACGATATCATATCTGGGAAGCGTCGTATGCATCGTGTTCGCAGCCGCGGATGCCGATCCGCGGGCATTCGTCCGCGGCTACCTGGGGTGAATCACCTGACGGAAGGATGGCGCTTGTGTCACACGTGTGTTCCGTCATTGTCGATCTGTTGATCGAGATCTTCGGTTTCATCCTGTTCGCGGCGTCGTTTCTGTTCGTGAACCGGCTGTAAACAGCGTTCTACGCCGAAGGCGTTCAACAACAAAGCCCAGGGTCGCGACCGAAGGAAGCGCACCCTGGGTTGGGAATCATGGAAAGGATGACGTACCCCGAAGGGGTACCACAAGCGTGCATGCTGGTGTTCGCGCCGTGTTGCAATTGTTCAACCCCGTTGGGGTTGAGCGATTTGGTGGGCCGCCGCCCCAGGGTGCGCTCACTCCGTTCGCGACCCTGGGCTGTGTTGTCAAACGCCTTCGGCGTAGGGACGTTTAACCTCGTCGTAACGTGCGATCCTGCACCGCGGAGTTTCTACTTCCCCGCCGCCTCTTTGCCGACGCAGTACAGGTACTTGTCGGTCCGCAGCAGCAGTTGCCCGTTGCTGACGACCGGGCAGGCGTTGGCGCGGCTGCCGTCGTCGGCGAACTGGTTGTGGGCCAGCAGCTCGAATTTCGGCCCGGCGGCCAGCACGAAGGTCCCGCGGTGCTGCGAGAGGCAGTAGATTTTTCCGTCGGCGACCGTCACCGACGAATACACGCGGCCCGGTCGCGGGGCGAGGCGGGTCTCGGTTACGGTGCCGCCGGTCTTGGCGTCGAGACAGTACGCGGTGCCGCGGCCGTCGTGCACCCAGTAGATGCGGCCGTCGTGGAACACCGGCGAGCAGACGTTCGAGCCTTTCCTGACAGACCACAACCGGTGCGACTCGGTGACGTCCCCGCGGCCGCCGGCCTTGACCGCGACGGCGGTATTCCTGCGGCCGCCGATGGCGTAAACCACGCCGTCATGGGCCACGACGCTGGGGCAGATGTAACCGTCGGGAATGCCGGTGCACGTCCAGAGTTCCTTGCCGGTGGAGGGATCGAACCCCAGAATTCGCCGCGGAATGCTCAGGACGAGTTCCTCCTTGCCGCCCGGCAGCTTGACGAGCACCGGCGTGCCCCACGACCGGCTGATGCGGCCGACCTTCCACTCTTCCTTGCCGGTCTTCTTGTTGAGCGCCACGAGCGAATTGCTCTCAATGCTGGCATTCACGATCAGCAGGTCTTTGTAGAGCACCGGCGAGTTCGACGACCCCCAGCCGTTGATCCGTTCGCCGACCGACGCTCGCCACACCTGGCTGCCGTCGCTGAGCTTCAGGCAGAACACGCCCGCCTTGCCGAAGAAGACGTACAGAAACTCGCCGTCGGTCGTCGGCGTGCTCGAGCTGTAGCCGTGCCGCGCCCCGTTGCCGCCGTACCGCGACTCGCGGCCTTCCGACTCGAATTCCTTCTTCCAGAGAATTTTGCCGGTCTTGCGATCGAGGCAGACGACGTGCCGGACCAGGTCGGCCGTGTCCCCCGGCTCCTCCTCGCTGACGCCGTAGCCCGTGTAGCACGTCAGGTAGATCTTGTCTTTGACGACGATCGGGCTGGAGGAACCGGGACCGGGCAGGGCGGTCCTCCACGCGAGGTTCTCCGTGGCCGACCACTTGACGGGCAACCCGGTGTCGGAACTCTTCCCCAGCCCGCCGGGGCCGCGGAATTGCGTCCACTCCGCCGCGGGAAGCCCGGCGGCGGCGAACAGCATGCAGACTGCGATACAGAAGGCCGGCAATCGTTTCATGGCAATTTCCTGTCTACGGTAAGACGGATTGGCAATCCGTCCTACGAACAAACGCATCGAGTGAATGGCAGTCCCGACGGGACTGCGCGCCAAACCACGAACATACCGGCTTGAAAGCATCCTAACAGTTGCCCCGCCGACTCTCAACCGTCGTTGACGAGGGCGGGAGTACCGGGTGCATCCGCTGGTTGGGGACGTGGCGGATGCTGCCGGCATCCGCGCGGACGCTGGCAGCGTCCGCCACGAAACAGTCGGCTTCCTCACCATTCGCCGGATGCACCCGGGAGAACCGAATTCGAGTCACGCATCATGAGCCACGGCTTGTTCCGCAGTCCGCATTGGCAGAAACAGCCGCCCGGCCACGTTCGGAACGGACTGGAAGCCGTACTTTTCGTAGAACCGCTGGGCGGCGTTGTTCTTTGCGTCAACGATGATCATCGCCGCGGCGACTTCGCCGACATGCGAAACGACCCGGCGGATGGCATCCATCAACAACAGGCTGCCGGTACCCGGAAAACTCCGGTCACGTGCCAGTCGTCCAATCAGTACGGCCGGGACGTCAGGATAGCGAGGGAGTTTTTTCGCCTCGTGGTCCGGCAGGTCCCCGAGAAGCATGGACGCCGAGGAGAGAGAGTAGAATCCGGCGATTCTCGTGGGAAGGTCGCTGGGAACCATGACAAAGACGGCCGCCACCCGCCGCCGCATATCTTGCGTGGCGCGGCGCCGCAGATACTCGTTGAGTTCGGGAATTCCACAATCGAAACCGTCCCGATCATGTCGCTTAGACAGCCGCTCGCAGACGAAGTCGCTCATCGCGATTGCACCCGCTTGCGGTATTCCTTCGCGGCCCGCTTCAGCGCGCGATTCGGTGCGGGTGGGTTGAGCAGCATCTCGACGAGGGCCGCCGACTGCTGAGGGTTGAGCTTTACGACTTCGTGCTCGTCGATGATCGTTTTGGCGGCACGCTGGACCGTCTGCAGCACAAACTCGGAGACCGATCGGCCCTCGTAGGCGGCGGCGCGCTCGATCAGCGATTTCTGTTCCGGCGTGATTCGAGTTTCCAGCCGGGAAGTTTTCGGCGCGGAAGTTGGCATTGGGAGTTCTCGATCGGGATCAGCGAATCGGGGCGCGCAGACAGATTGCCATTCATCGCATTGTACGGCAAATGTACTCACAGATCAATCGGCTCGGTCAGTCGCGCGGTCGCCGTCAGAATTCGCCGACAGATTCATTTCCACCCGGGTTCTCCGCGATGGGACGCAGCCGTCTGGCCCGCCGCCGGGCCAGCTGCGTGATGAAATCCCGGCGGCCACGTGCTGGGAAGGAAGAGGCTCACAATCACGCAACCCAAGAGTCAGCATCGACCATCAAACAAGACAGAATTCCAGGTAATTCAAGGCGATTCTGAATTTTCATAAAATTATTACTCCTTGAGTCAAAGGGATTTGTGTCATGAATTTTGATTCAGGAAAAAATTCCCTCTTGACGAACATTGCAATTGGGTCTTTCCTTCGCTTCCATAATGCAGAGGATGAACGACGACCAGTTGTTCGATCGGACTCGGAGTATTCCACCATGTCGGTTGCTGGCGATAAGATTGCGCGCGACAAAAACCTCGCGGAAGGTCCGATTCAACTGCGATTTGGATCGGACAAGAAGGTCGAAGTCATAGACGAGGACAAACACCGCTTCTACACGACGGTCACAGAAGCAGCGAAGGCGTGCCGCCATGCCATCGAGTTCGCATTCTGGAAACAGCAGTTCGAAGAACTGCTGGCCGAATTGCATCGATGGTGTGCAGATCGACCAGATGAAGTCAGTTCGTGCTTCGTGTCGTGGGGAGAAGGCGGTTTGACGGTTTTCGTGATCACAAGCAAAGAGGATTACCATTTTGGCTTAGATGATGATTTGCACGCTCTGGACTTGCGTCTCGATGAAATTTACCCAGAATGTCCGGCGGAGATTCTTCAACTGCCAAACGGCAGTGCTGAAGAACTAAACTCGTTCTTCTCTCCAGCCAGGTCCATGCAGGCGTATGGGAACAAGGAATCAGCACCAGCAGAAAGCGAGACGTAATCAGGAGTTTCTTGAAGCGATCACTGGCAATGGCTTTCCAGAATGGGCAGCCATTGCCATTTTCTATTGGTCGGTTCATCTCATTGAGGAAATGCTGGCCGTTCGCGGCAAGCATTCGCACTCTCACAGAGAGCGACAAGAAATCCTGAAGCGGGAATTCCCGGAAATGCTGCGTCCGTTTCGGACCGTGTACAACTTCGCTCTTCAGGCGCGATATCAGTTCAGGCCGGTCACTGCGAATCACGTCACCACTCTTGAGCAGCACGTGCATTCGCTCGCCGAAATGACTTCCCTTGAAATCGCTGAGGGGGGTTATTCTGGATGATGCTCGCGGCAATCGGCGCAAAGAAAATCGCCCGACGCGGACAGGTCGCGCGGGCTTCAAAACTTTGCCAAGCTGTGCCATGTCGCCACATCATACCGAAGGACTCGCCCATTTTCGCACCTGTCGCAGGAGTGCCGGAGGGCTGTGGTGATCCCCCGCAATTGGTTAGTTGTACTCAAGGGACCCACTCAAATGGCACGGCCCCGAAGGGCATTACCGGGGGTTTGAACCGGCGACGTCAAAAACGTCTTCAAATGAAACTCCTTTCGGCCAACGGCCATTGCAACAACGTGACGCTCGCATTCTACGCGGCGGAACTTTCTGGGCAACCGCCCACCTTTACGGGTTTACGGGCAACCGTCGTTTTGTTGGGCAAAGCCGATCGCTTCGGGCGGAGCGGCCGGACGCCATTATTCCGCAATGCCGGCGGCATCGCAACGAGTTTGAACGGAAATGCGGTTCATCCGTTGGAGCCGGCGGCGTGGAAATCCGCCGGCGTTCCCGGTATTCTGTGCCGGTTGTCGCCGGCTCGCGGTTCGGCACGGTTCCTGCAATGGCGGATCGGCGCGCTCGAACTGACAGCGAATACGACCGAAAACTCCGCGGTTTCCGGGGACTGGGACGTCCGCGCCCAGCGCCTGCTGCCGGATTCCTCCGCAGCGGTGCCCGGAATGGCGGCATCCGCGGTGCGTCGGTGCCAGTCGCGGCGTCCGTGAGCCGTCGGAAAGTCGAAAGTCGGAAAGGGGAGTCGAAAGTCGAAAGTCGGAAAGCCAAAACGGCCCCAGACCTTCGACCTTCCGACCTTCGACCTTCGACCTTCCGACCTTCGACTTTCCAACGTTTCATCCAAGGAGTTCCGCAGCGATGGCACCCAAAGACTTCTTCAAATTCTGCAAGGACAACAACGCCGAACAGGTCGACCTCAAGTTCTGCGACATCTTCGGCACCTGGCAGCACTGCACCTACCCGGTCGACACGTTCGACGAAGGCGTGTTCGAAGACGGGTTCGGGTTCGACGGCTCGTCGATCCGCGGCTGGCAGGCGATCAACGAATCCGACATGCTGGCCATTCCCGACGCGGCGACGGCCCGGCTCGACCCGTTCTACAAGGAACCGACCGTCAGCGTGATCGCCGACATCGTCGACCCCATCACCAAGGAAGCCTACAGCCGCGACCCCCGCAACGTGGCGAAAAAGGGGATCGCCTATCTGAAGCAGACCGGCATCGCCGACACCTGCTACGTCGGTCCCGAGCCGGAGTTCTTCATCTTCGACAACATCCGCTACGAGAGTTCGCAGCGGGGGGCGATGTACGAGATCGACTCGGACGAGGCGGCGTGGAACACCGCCCGCTCGGGCCAGCAGTCGAACCTCGGCCACAAGATCGACTACAAGGCGGGGTACTTTCCGGTCTCTCCCAGCGACACCTTCCACGACGTCCGCACCGAGATGGTCAACGAGATGCGGAAGATCGGCATCAAGGTGGAAGCCCATCACCACGAGGTGGGGACCGCCGGCCAGGCCGAAATCGACATGCAGTTCGCCGACCTGCTCACCATGGCCGACCAGTTCCTGTGGTACAAGTACATCATCAAGAACGTGGCCAAGCGGCACGGGAAGACGGTCACGTTCATGCCCAAGCCGATCTTCGCCGACAACGGCTCCGGCATGCACACCCACATTTCGCTGTGGAAGGGAAGCAACCCGTTGATGGCCGGCGAAGGCTACGCCGGCATGAGCGAGCTGGGCCTGCACGGCATCGGCGGCATCCTGAAGCACGGCAAGGCGCTGATCGCCCTGTCGGCCCCCACGGTCAACAGCTACCACCGGCTGGTGCCCGGCTTCGAGGCCCCCGTCAACCTCGTGATGAGCCGACGCAACCGCTCGGCCTCCTGCCGCATCCCGATGTACTCCGCCAGTCCCAAGAGCAAGCGGGTCGAATTCCGCTGTCCCGACCCGTCCTGCTGCGCGTACCTGAGCTTCACGGCGCTGATGATGGCCATGATCGACGGCATCCAGAACAAGATCGATCCGGGTGAGCCGCTCGACCGCGACATCTACGACATGACGCCGGAAGAGCTCGCCCAGACCGACGTCGCCCCCAAGTCGCTGTCCGAAGCGCTGGAATGCCTGCGGGCGGACAGCGAATTCCTGACCAAGGGGGACGTGTTCACCGAGGACCTGATCAGCACGTTCATCAACTGGAAGTACGAGAAGGAAATCGACCCGATCCGGCTGCGGCCTCATCCGTTCGAGTTCGATCTGTACTACAACTGCTGAGGGGTTGCGAAGGAATGTAGTGCGAAATTCATTTCGCACGAAATGCTGCGGTTGCAGTTCCGTTCATCCGGAAACCCGCGAAGGTCGCCCTTCGCGGGTTTTTTCTTGTAGAGTGGTGAGTGGTGGACGCGATCGTCTTCCCGCCTTCCGCTTTCTGTCCGGCTCTCAACCCTCAACTCTCCCCATGATTCAGCCGAACGCAAGAGGAATTTGCCGGGCTTCCTGGTAGCGTGGACTTCAGTCCACGCAAGCCATCGATCCGCCGGCACCAATGGCGCAAGGAACGCGCGCGGACTGAAGTCCACGCGACGAGGCGCCGTCATTGCTGGTCCCGGATCGTTCCAGCGACACCATGCGGATCGGGAATCCCCCGGACCACGATTTCCATGTCCTCCTGACCGGCGCTGGAGATCGCCAGTTTGCCGATGCCCACCAGCCGCTGGTAGAGGCTCTGATGGACTTGCAGATTGCGGACGTCGCTGTGGCGGACTTCCGACGACTGCCTCGACAGCACGCCCCGGCGAAACAGCGATCGCTCCGTCGTCACCCGCAGCGACGTGCAGCGGGTGACGAGCCACCAGCCGAACAGGCCCAGCCCGGCGGCCGCCGCCAAGGCCAGGGCGGCAACGCGGGCGACCGCCGCGGTGAGCCAGCCGGTCGTCGCATCCCCCGTCCACGTCCAGAACAAGCCGGCAAGTCCGAACGCCAGGGCCGTCCACAGCCCCAAGGCGACGAACGGGTGGGCGCGAAACATCACCGGGTGCAGCGTCTTGAGGGTGGACTCGGAAAGGCTGTTCTCCTCGACGTCCGACGGCTCGACGCGAATCGTCTGCTGGCAATCGCGGTACGGACACCGGATCTCGGTCCCGATCTCTTCGTCATCCACCGCGACCCGGCGGCCGCAATGGGGACATCGCTGCTTGATGAGTTGCAGAGGCATGGTACCGCTCCAGGTAGGTCCGGACGGCCCGTCCGAACCTACTGCCTTCGCTCATGCAAATTCAGTGCCCATGCCGGCTGGCACATTCTTCCCGATTCGATGCCGCGATGACGTCGGGCCGTTGGGCGTTGACCGAGCAACGGGAGTGATGACCGACCGGCCGAGACCCCCGATCGCGGGCGGAATTGCCGTCAATCGCGGCGCGTCGGACTGGCACGTGAATTGCGATTCCCGCCACTGTGCGGACGAAACCTGCGTCGACGGCGGCGACGCCGTCGGGGTATTCGCCTACGGGAAAAACCGAATGGAGCAGGAGTGGACCATGCTGACCCAACAGGAAATCGCCGGCCGTTGGAATGAACTGCGCGGCCGCATCGAACAGCGGTGGAGCCAACTGAGCGGACACGACCTCGACGGCCTCGACGGAGACGTCGACCGGCTGGTGGGGACGATCCAGCGGAAGACCGGCCAGGCCCGCGCAAACATCGAAGAGGAACTGGAACACCTCGTCGAAGGCGCCGCGGAGGCGTCGTCAAGGGCGGCCGAAAGTCTGGGGGGTTTCGCCAAGCAGGCCTCCCGCTATGCCGAGAAAGCCAAGGACGCCGTCGCCGACCAGTACCATCACGTCGAGCAGGCAGTGAAGGACGGCCGCGAGCAGATGCAGGAGACGGTCCGCCGCCGGCCCGCCGAGTCGATCGCCGTCGCGTTCGGCACCGGGATGATCGCCGGGGCGATCGTGGGGCTGTTGTTCTGGCGGCGATAAATCACGGTGCGAACCAACCCGGCGTCTTGCGGGAGATGAAGGATGAAGGATGAAGGATGAAGGATGAGGGATGAAGGATGAGGGATGAAGGATGAGGGATGAAGGATGAGGGATGAAGGAAGGATCAATTCCTCTCTTCTCACGCCGCATCTCTTATCCCTCATCTTTCTTCCATCCTTCATCCCGCAAGCGACACAAACAACGAGGGAGGTCGTGATGAAACGGATGACAACGCTCGAATCGCAGTCAGACGCTCCGCAACGTGCGGGGATTCAACCCATGCCGAGCAAGCAGGAGAAATCCGCCGCGCGGGAGTTCATCGACGACCGCGCGCTGACGATCGCCCTGGCCGGCTACGCGCTCGGCTTCGGAGCCGGGCTGCTGATTGCCCGCTATGTCGCGGCGGCCGCGGCCCGGCGGGAAAACCTGATGGCAAGCTGGGGCCACCGCATGCGAGACGCCGTCACAGGCGTGTTGCCGAAATCCGTCGGCGGGCGGTGATACGTAGTGCGGAATTCATTCCGCACGAGAACGAAACGCAGTGGTGTGAGGAATGAATTCCGCACGACCTTCCTTCTTCGCAACGACACGACCGACTTTCCCGGGAACGAACCATGCCCCAGAGAAACGGCCATGCCGACGCGATCCGCCGCCAGATGGCCCGCATTCGCGACGCCCTGGACGGCGACGTCGAAGGGGTCGCCCGCGAAGCGCGAACGTTGAGCAGTTGGCATTACTATCTGCGGCGATATCCGCTGCTGAGCATGGCCGCCGCGTTCGCCGTCGGGTATCTGATCGTCCCAGCGCGAGTCGAGATTCGCGCGCCGGATGAAAAGACGCTGACGAAGCTGGCCCGAAAGCGAAAGCTCGTCATTCAGCCCCGCTCGGATCAGGAGCCGCCGCGGGGGTTGCTCTCCGGCGCGTTCAACTTTCTGTTCGGCCTGGCCGTCAACGGAGTGCTGACCTGGGCGGGCCAGTACCTGGCCGGGCTTCTGGATCGGGAAAATGCCGGTTCGCAGCCCTCCGCCGGCGAAGCGGGCGCGCGAGCCGGATCCGCCGGCCGGTCGGCGTGATTTGAAATCAAAAGGGGACCGCAATGAGAACTCCACGAAACCGCATCGCGGGCATGGCCCGCCCGCAACCGCCGCCCGCCGGCCGATTCGACGAGCCGGCGGGACTTCTCGACCTGGCCCGCCGGCGGATCGCGGAATTCCCGCGGGCGGCGCTGGCCGGGGCGGTCACCGCGGGGGTCATTGCAGGATGGTGGGTGAAGCGATGAAAGAAACCTCACCGAACGGTTATCAGGAACCCGACGACGCCACCGTTGCGATGGCCGAGGGGCTCGGCGAGTTGAGCGCCGACTTGATCGCGCTCGTCGAACTGCAGACGGAGTTGTTCCAGATCGACGCGCGGGAAGCCGCGGCGCGGGCGGTCGTGCCCACGACGTTGGCCGTGCTGGCGATCGCCTTCGTGCTCGGCGCCTGCCCGATCGCACTGCTGGGGGTCGCGTGGGCGCTGGCCGCGTGGACCCCGCTGTCGCCTGCCGCCGCCGCGCTGCTGGTCGCCGCCTGCGGCCTGCTCATCGCCGGGTTGCTCGGCTGGGGAGCGGTTCGCGGTTACGGCCGGTGCGCCGAGGCGATGAAAGGCTCGCTGGCGGAATGCCGTCGCAACCTGGGCTGGATCAAATCCCTGTTGAAACGAGAACGGCGGTACCGCGCCACGGCGCGAAACCGGCTGTAAACCCCAGCGCGCCGTGGCCGTAACCAAAGATAGACAGAAAGATTGGTGACAGAAAAATGCCGACTCAGGCGGACAACAGATTCGGCCCGGGATCACAAGTCGCGAAGGGTTTCGGCGAATCACAGAGCGTTTGCATGACGAATCCCAACAGAAGGCAACTGCGGCAACTGAGGGGAATAAGCAGTGCCCTGTCCGAATTGATTTTTCTGTCACCAATGTTTCTGTCTCATCCTTGAGCGATCGCCAACTGAAGAATTTGCGCCAGAAACAAAAACTTGAATTGTTTGCAACGCTGGAAAGGAACCGCCATGAACGCGCCATCTTCAACTTCAACGCAGGCCAGGAATGAAACGCTTCGCCGCGATTCCGGCCGGCCGGAACCCCGCGCGGAGTATAAGCCCTTCGCAGACCTCGCCCGCTACGCCGTCGACTTCGCCCGCGACCGCCCGGAAGTCGCCGCCCTGTGGTGCTTCGGGATCGGTTTCGTGCTCGGCTGGCGGCTGAAGCCGTGGTAGCCGCGAATGCGGCCGTGCAATGGCGAGGTTCGGCCGGAAGTGAACCGACATGAGCACCACCAGGACCAGGCCGAAGCGCCCGCCGTCGCGAAAGGAACGCGCCGCAGCCGCGGGAACGGAAGCGCCGCCGGAACGGGGAGACGTCGCGGCGAATGCCGACTCCGACAAGGGGAAACCACGGCGTCGAGCCGCGACCCCGGAAGGATGCGTCGCGGCGGACCCATCCAGGGCCGCGACCCCGGAAGGATGCGTCGCGGCGGACCCATCCAGGGCCGCGACCCCGGAAGGATGCGTCGCGGCGGACCCATCCAGGGCCGCGACCCCGGAAGGATGCGTCGCGGCGGACCCATCCAGGGCCGCTTCGCTGAAATTGCTCGCGTTCCTGGCGGTCGTGTGGACGGCGTACGTCGCGAAAGCCGTGCTGTTCCCGATCGTGTTGGCCGTGATTCTCTATTTCCTGCTGAGCCCGTTGACGCGGGTCTTGTGCCGCCTGCGAATTCCGCCGGTGTTCGGCGCCGGCGTCGTCGTGCTGGGGGGATTGCTGGTCATCGGAACGGGGATCTATTTTCTGTTCCTGCCGGCGTCGGAGATGATCGCCGATCTGCCTGAAACGCTGCGCAAGGCCGACCGCAAGCTGTGGTTCATTCTCAAGCCTCTCGACGACGTGAACAAAGCCTCGTCGCAGATTTCGAAACTCACACAAAGCAAGGATGCGGAGGGGAGTAAGGTGCCGCAGGTGCAGGTCCGGCAGCCCCCTCTGACTTATGTGCTGTTCAATCTCACGGGGGGAGTCGTCGTTGGAGCGGTGGTCGTCGTCATTCTGTTGTACCTGCTGCTGGCGACGGCGCACCGCACGCTGAATTCAATCATCGAACTCATCCCCGGGCTCCGCCACAAGCAGGGGGTCGTGCGGATGATCCGCAACGTGGAGATGAGCATTTCGACGTATCTGCTGACCGTCACGGTGATCAACGTCTGTCTGGGAGTCGTCATCGCCAGCGTGATGGCCCTGCTCTGCGTGCCCAATCCGATCCTGATCGGCGTGATGGCCGCGACCCTCAATTACGTGCCCTATCTGGGCTGCATGGTGGGGACGGCAATTACGTTTCTGGTCGCGGTCGTCGCGCTGCCGTCCGCCGGCGAGGCCCTGCTGCCGCCGCTGTGCTACCTGGGAATCAACTCGCTGGAAGGCAACCTGCTGACGCCGATGATTCTCGGAGAACGGATGAGCATGAACCCGGTGCTCGTCTTTCTGTCGCTGATTCTCTGGGGATGGCTGTGGGGCGTGGGGGGCGTGCTGATTGCCGTGCCGATGCTGAGCATCGCCGCCATCGTCTGCACGCATTTCGCATCCCTCGCACCGGTCGCGCGGTTCATTTCCGGGGGCGGCCCGCTCGAGCCGGGTTGACCGATCCGCTCCCGGCCGCCGCCGGTCGATATTGAGTTGAGAGTTGAGAGTGGAGAGTGGAGAGTTGAGACTGGAGAGTGGAGAGTGGAGAGTTGAGAGACAGATTCGTTTGTCCCACTTCTTCCGCCTTCCGCCCTCCGCCCTCCGCCTTCCGCCTTCCGCCTTCCGCCTTCCGCCCTCCGCCTGGCGCTTGACTCTCGACTCTCGACTCTCGACTCTTACCAACGAGGACGTCCCCATGATTCAGCTCCGCAAAGCCGCCGATCGCGGCCACTTCAACCACGGCTGGCTCGACACGTATCACACGTTTTCGTTCGGCGACTACAACGATCCCGACCACGATCACTTCCGCGCCCTGCGGGTGATGAACGAAGACCGCGTCGAGCCGGGCATGGGGTTCGGCACCCACCCGCACCGCGACATGGAGATCGTCACCTACGTCCTCTCCGGCGCGCTGGAACACCGCGACTCGATGGGCAACGGCGAAGTGCTGCGGCCCGGCGAATTCCAGCGGATGTCGGCCGGCACCGGCATCACCCACAGCGAGTTCAACCCGTCCGCGACCGAGCCGGTGCACCTCTATCAGATCTGGCTCTTTCCCGAGCGGAAGGGGATCGAACCGAGCTACGAGCAGAAGCGGTTTCCCGACGAAGAACGCCACAACCGGCTGCGGCTGGTCGCCTCGCGGGACGCCGCCGAGGGTGCGCTGCGGATCCACCAGGACGCCCGGATTTTTCTATCGCGGATCGATGCCGGGCGGGAGCTCAGCCACGAATTGCCGGCCGGCCGGCACGCGTGGCTGCAAGTGCTCCGCGGCGAGTCGTCGCTGAACGGCCACGACCTGCAGGCCGGCGACGGGGCCGCCGTCAGCGACGAGGGGCTGCTGACGATCGGGGCGACGGAAGACGCGGAGATCATGCTGTTCGATCTGGCGTGAAGCGCCGCCATCGCGGACACTTTCCGTAGGACGGCTTTTCAAGCCGTCCGGACGGGTTGAAAACCCGTCCTACGGGAATCACCGGGAGCATTCCGATGTCCTGCAAGGCAATCTTTCCAGCGTTCGTCGCGATTCTGGCCCTGGCGCTGAGCGTCCCCTGCGGGCCGCGGCTGCTCGCGGCCGATCCGCCGCGGTTCCAGAAACTCGTGCTGACCGACAAGTATTTCTGCGACGGCATCAACACCGGCGACTTCAACCGCGACGGCAAGCCCGACGTCGTCGCCGGGCCGTTCTGGTACGAAGGGCCGGCGTTCAAGGTGCGGCACGAGTTCTACCCCGCCCGCCCGTTCCCCACCGAGCCCAGCCCGACCAACAGCATGTATTCCTACGTGTGGGACTTCAACGGCGACGGCTGGCCCGACATCCTCGTGCTGGGCCGCGTGCACAAGCACGAAGCCGTCTGGTACGAGAACCCGCGCGGCAAGCGGGGGTTCTGGAAGAAGCACGTCGCCTTTCACCGCGTCAAGGGGGAGTCGCCGCCGTTCATTGACGTCGACGGCGACCCCGAAAGGATGCGTCGCCGCCGCGCCATCCCGGACGTCGACGGCCGGCCGGAACTCGTCGCCCACTGGAAGGGAAGCTGGGGCCTCATTCAGCCCAACTGGAAGGAACCGACCCGGCCGTGGAACTTCCGCCCGATCACGAAACCCGCCGAGTGGCCGCAGTTCTATCACGGCACCGGCGTCGGCGACGTCAACGGCGACGGCCGGCCGGACCTCGTCCTCAACGACGGCTGGTGGGAGCAGCCCGCGAAAGGGTCCCCGCAAAAGTTCTGGACGGAACATCGCTTCAAGTTCAGCCCCAAACGCGGCGGCGCCCAGATGTTCGTCTACGACGTCAACGGCGACGGCCGCAACGACGTCATCACCGCCCTCGACGCCCACGGCTGGGGGCTGGCCTGGTTCGAGCAGCGCCGCGTGGCCGCCGCTGCCAGCGGCGGTTCGGAAGCTGGCAGCTTCCGCCACGGCGGCGACCGCATCACGTTTCGCCGGCACACCATCATGGGCAGCCGCGACGAGGAAAAACGCTACGGCGTCGCCTTCTCGCAGCCCCACGCGCTGGCCCTGGCCGACATCGACGGCGACGGCCTGCAGGACATCGTCGTCGGCAAGCGCCGCTGGGCGCACGGCCCGAAAGGCGACATCGAGCCGAACGCCCCGCCGGTGCTGTACTGGTTCCGGCTCGTCCGCCGCAAAAACGCCCCGCCGGTCTACCAGCCGCGGCTGATCGACGCCCGCTCCGGCGTGGGCGTGCAGTTAACAGTCGCCGACCTCAACGGCGACGGCGCGCCCGATGTGCTGACGGTGTCGAAGCTGGGGACGTTTGTGTTTTTGCAGGCGGCGCGGAAGAAGTGAGCCGTTCTTCCGTTGCTCCTCCGACCCCGCGCGCGGCGCGGGCGATCAGAGCGACCTGAAGGACGGTGATACCTCCGTCGGTGTGTCTCGTCAGCCGGCGTCTGTCCGCCTCGCCCGCCGGTACCAGCCGAACGCTGCGAACGTTGCCGCGAACAGCACGTAGCCGGCGGCGATGTCGAAGGCGCGGAACTGGTGGGCCGAGGCGACGCCTTCCGAGAAGACGAACAGGTAATCGACGAAGTTGCCCGGCTTCCCCGCGGGGCCGAACACCTGGTAGGCGTGCATCAGGCCCAGGGCGGTGAAGGCGGCGGCGGCCAGCGACCACCAGGCGGCGGCGAAGAACTTGCGTTCGATGAGAAACGCCGAGACGGCCGCCAGAATCATGCAGGTGAAGATGTAGCCCCGCTCCATGACCAGCAGGCCGTGCACGAGGAAGCCGTTGACCTCGGCGGGGGGCGCGAGCCGCAGCAGTTCCTGAAGCGTCTTCCCGCCGGATTGCGCCAGCGAGCCCACCATCACCGTCGCGCCCCACGCGGCGATGGCGGGGAACAGCCCGACGGCGACCGCCGGTGCGTGGTCGTGCGGCGTGGTCTGGAACGCCTGGGCGGTGATGATGATGCCGATCCAGAGCACGATCGCGATGCCGGCTTCCAGCGGGATGACGGCGCTGACGACGCCGACGGTGCCCGTGAGGCAAATCGCCGTAATGACCAGCCCGTTGAGCGTCGAGTACCCGGCCCGCGCGCCGAGCGCCTTCCAGCCGGGGTGGCCGATGTAGATCGTCGTGGGGAAGCAGCTTCCGAACAGTGCCGCGGCAATCGTCCCCAGCCCGTTGACCGCCATCGACGACTGCGTGCTGAACCGGTCCCCTGCCGCCTCGGCCGATTCGATGTTCTGCAGACTGCCGACGACGTTGAACAGCCCCATCGGCACGATCACCGACAGGAAGCCGACCCACTGCTGCGGGTCGCCGGAGAGGACGTCCCAGATTTCGTTCCCCGCGAACGTCGGCAGGTGCAGGCCGCGGTTGTTCCACGCTTCGACCACGGCTGCACCGCTCATGGCCGGCCCGGCGAACGATTCCGGCAGCACCGCCGGCAGCACCCACGCGCAGAGCGTTCCCAGCCCGACGGCGACCATGCCCCCCGGCATGCCGAACGGGAAGCCGGTCCGCGCGAAGTACGTGATGAGAATCACCGCCAGCGGCAGCATCGCCACCAGCGGCCGCTGGAAGATTCGCAGCGCGAACGTCATCGAGATGAAGCCGATGGCGATTCCCGCCAGCGTCGAGAGCAGCGCGGCCCGCGGGGTGATGCGGCGAACCCGCTCGGCGACGAACGACCCGACGAACTCGATCAGCCCGCTTCCCAGGCAGGCGACGAGGCCCATCTTCCATGCCAGTTCGGGGTCTTTCGTCCGCTGGTAGACGGGGACCATCACGAAGAAGATGAACACCAGCAGCGACGGCGTGTTGATGCCGTAGGGGAGGGCGGTGACATCGTCGCGGGCGGTCTTCTTGGCGAGCCGATGCGCCTGCCAGGCGTAGAAGATGTTGCCGAGCAGAATGCTGACGGCGGCCCCCGGCAGCAGGTAATCGACCATGAAGGGGGAATCGGCGGGGATGCCGCACAGGGAACACAACTGCACGATCAGCAGCAGTTGCACGAGGTTGTCGATGAACAACCCGAAGAACCCGTCGAGGTCCCCCTTGCAGAAGAGGGGGTAGCGGTGGTCGTCGCCGGCCGAGGTCATGGCGGGCAGGTTATCGCCGCGGCGGGAAGGGGTCAACGCGGGGGCGGCGGGGGCTCACGCTTCGTTCCAGTAATTCGGCTGCGGAGCGGACGAAGCAGGGAGATGCGATCATTCACTCAAGGTCGTCGGGCACGCGGCGTTCCCGTCCCGGAGGTCTAGGTGGCGCCGGAGTGCCCTCGGCGATCTCAAGCGTTTCGCAGTCGAAGAACTGGATGGCGGGCGTTTGGTACGGAGCCGAATCGTCGAGGGCGCGGCACCTCTTTGAGCGGCGTTCCGCATCCACCGGATCGTGAAACGGCTCCGCTTGCTCGCAGTCAAACGATTGGAACTTTCCAGTGTGTTCGAGCATACTGCGACTCCTCACTCAATGACGTGAATGAGCTGATCGTCGACGAAGCGGTCCTGGCAGTACAATTCCACGAGATAGTAGCCTGGGTCCGGGAAGACACACTCCTCGATTGTGTATCGGGCAAAGACGGTCTGGCGCCTTCGCTCAAAGTCGAGAAAGCATTCTTTAGTTGCGCGAATTGTTAGCTCTGTCGATGCTTGAACAACTCTGACACTGCTCGAGACCTTTCCGTAACCGTCTCGCCACCAGACAAAAGCACAGAGCTTTCCCAGACAGTAAGGGAATCCCGAGTCCGCGGGAACTCGCACCGCATCCCACAGGTTGACGAGATTGATCTTTCCCGACCTGGGATCACGGATGACATCGTCACAGACATACATGCACTTGGCGACTGGCGCGACAGGTTGTGGCATGAATCCTCCAGTCGCCAATTATCCCGAATCTCATCCCAAATCATACCGTATTCTCAGTTCGCAGACCACCCTCAAATCCCCGCCCCATGCGCAAACTCCATCTCCACGTCCAGCCGAAACCGGCTGCGTTCTTCGGCCATGTCGCGCATCGCCTGGTTGAGGGCCGCCGCGTCGCCGGCCAGCGCGTGGCTGCGGCGGGACGGGTCGACACGGACGGTCGTCGGCCGACTGAACGTGATCAGGTAGCCGCCCCGCAGCGGGTCGTGGCGGATCGGCTGCACCTGGCCGTTTTCCGAGATCGCCCGCGACAGCAGGCGATGGTCGCCGGGGGTGACGACTTCCCACAGGTATTCCCACGCGACCCAACTGTAGGGAGCCCGCGGGCCGACGATCTCCGCCCGCCGCCAGCTTTCGCCGCCGTCGGTGCTGACCTCGACGGCTTCGACCGCCTCTTCGCCGGCCCACGCCAGGCCGAAGATTCGCGTCGTGCCGACGCCGACCGACTCGCCGTCGCGCGGGCGGACGATCTCCGATTTCACCGGCATCGCGCCGATCGATTCGTCGGCGTGCCCCCGCCCCGTCCAGCGGCCGACGGTGTATTTGACCGACTGGAAATACCCGTGGAACGCCTCCGCCGACGCCTCGATTCGCGTCAGCCATTTCACGCTGGCCACGCCGTACCAGCCCGGCACCAGCAGCCGCACCGGAAAGCCGTGCAGCGGATCGAGCGGCTCGCCGTTCATCCGCAACGCGAGCAGCGTGTCGGCGTGCAGGGCCTTGTCGACGGGCATGCTGCGGGCGAAGTGCATCGGCGCGGGGTGGTCGTGCTCGGTCCCCACGTCGGCGGCGGTGAAGACGATTTCGCGCGTTTCGTCGTTCAAGCCGGCTTCCTGAATGAGGAACTTCAACGGCACTCCGGACCACTCGGCATGCCCGACCGCCCCGGCCCCCCACTGCACGCCGGCGACTTTTTCCGCGAGAAACGACCGCCCGTTGCCGGCGCATTCCACCGTGCTGAATACCGACCGCTGCGGGAACGCCTTGAGCTGCTCGTAATCGAACGACAACTCGCGCCGCACGCAGCCGGCGACGGTGAGCCGCCAGTCGTCGACGTCGATGTGCGGCACGTCGAAGTGATTGCGAACGAAGAACAGCCGATTGGGCGTCACCCAGCTCTGGGCGTCGGCGAGCGGGGTCTCGCTGTTCTCCGGCGACGGGACGACGACTTTGCGCTGTTCGGTCATCGACTCTCGTCCTGAAGGGCGTGAAACGAGTTGTTGCGACCCCTCATCATACCAGTTGGCATCCACCGCGACACTTCGGCAGTCCAACAGAAGGCAACGAAGGGAACGAAGGAGCAGCGGAATTCATTGCTTCGGGAAGAGGGCCTCCCCATCTGACTTCGAGGATGGAGGATCGAAAATTGAGGATCGAGGATGGCAAGCCGTAGCTATAATCGCCCCTGCAATTCTCCATCATTCCCAATGATGATTCCTGTCTCAACACACGAACGGCGTCATCGGACGCTGCATGGGTTACATTCCTTCGTTCCCTTCGTTACCTTCCGTTCGTCTCTTCCGTCGATTCATCATGCCGATTCCCACGGCCGACCCCATCCTCGTCGCTCCCAGCCCGACGCCGTTTCGGGACGACGACTCCGTCGACTACGCCGCCGTCGAGCGCAACGTCGCCCGCTGGCGGCAGACGCCGCTGTCCGGGTTCGTGCTGAACTCGGAAAACGGCGAGGAAGCGTTTCTCTCGGAAGCGGAGAAGCTGGAGATCGTACGGACCGTCAGCCGCGCGGCGGAGGGGGAGAAGCTCATCATCGGCGGGATCGACAACCCGTCGGTCGCCGAGACGCTGCGGTTCGGCGAGAAGCTCGTCGAAGCCGGGGCGGAGCTGCTGCGGATTCGCATTCCCCGGCTGGGGGGCAATGTCCGCGGGTACTTCGAACGGGTCATTCCGCGGGCGGCGGCGCCGGTGGTCATCATTCACCAGATGGCACCGGGCACGTTCCTCAACAGCGGGTCGACTCCCGGCGCTCCCGCGGAATTGATCGGCGAACTGGCGGCGATGGAGAACGTCTTCGGTTACATCACCTCCGACAACCTGCGGTTCGAGGCCCGCGTGCGGCTGTACGTGCCGCCGGAGAAGAAGTTCTGGACCGCCAACGGCAGCATCCTGCTCACGGGGGCGGCGGCCGGCGCGAACGGCGGCTGCCTGATGCTGGCCAACGTCTTTCCCGCGGAATGCCGCGAGGTGCTGCGGCTGGTGATGGCCGGAGACCTTGCCGCCGCGCGGGAGTTGCAGTTCCGGCTGGTGGAAGCCGACTGGCAGATTCTCTCCCGCGGGGCGGCGGGGTTGAAGGCGGCGTTGAACCTGCTGGGCTACGAAACGGGGAAACCCCGTTCGCCGGCGCTGCCGTGCGATGCGACCGCGGTGGAGCAGATCCGTGCGGGAATGCAACGCGTGTGGTGATTTCCCGGTCAGGCCGGCTTCGGCTTCAACAGGTCGCGAATCTCGGCGAGCAGTTCCTGGTCGCGCGTCGGCTTCGGGGGGGCCGCGGCTTCCTCCTTCTTCGCCCGCATCAGCAGGCCCAGGAACTTCACGATGAAGATATACAACGCCAGCGCCACGATCAGGAAATTGACGATCTCCCCGAGAAACAGCCCGTAAGGGATCTCTTTGCCGTTGATGACCCACGTCCAGCCGAGGTAGCTCTCGTCCCCCGGCATGACCACGCTGATCAGCGGCATGATGAGGTGCTTCACCAGCGAATCGATGATCTTGCCGAAGGCGACGCCGATGATCACGCCGACGGCCAGATCGATCACGTTCCCCTTGAAGGCGAAGTTCTTGAACTCTTCGAACAGCGAAAACGCCTTCTTCTTTGCATCGCTCGCGGGGGGTGGCTGCGTGGAATCCATGGGGGTCCCTTTCCATCAGAATCGGGGAAGTGGGGGGCCGGCACCCGCGGGTTGATTTGCGATGTGCCTTTCGGCCGAACGACACAGGTCACTTTCAAGGGCAGAGTTGCCGCCAGCATACAGCACAGGTCGCCCCCCTTCACCGTCCCGATTCGAACCCCCGCGCGCGGAGACGAAAAAACGGCGGAGCGATCTGCGGTCGATCGCCCCGCCGTGCCTCACGAAGGCCGGTTCACTTCTTCGCCACGCAATACAGATTGCGGTTCGAGCGGAAGAACAGCTCGCCGTCGCTCACCGCCGGCGTGGCGCTGAAATCTTCGCTGTCGGCGGTGACGCGGTTGACGGCCAGTTGCTCGTAGGTCTTCCCGGCCTTCAGCACGTACACGTCCCCGCCGCGGGCGACGTAGTAGATCTTTCCGTCGGCGATGATCGGTGACGAGTAGTCCTGCCCCCCGCCGAAGCGGCCGCGTCCTCCGCGGCGTCCCCCGCCGGCGGCGGCACCGCCTCCCTGCAGACGCGACCGGAAGACCTGATTGCCGCTCTTGGCGTCGATGCAGGTCAGGGTCTTGTTCGCGATCACGTACAGGCGGCCTTCGTAGACGACCGGCGTGGGGAAGCGGCTCGACTGTCGGCCCGACCAGACGACGTTCGACTTGGAGACGTCTCCTTTTCCGCCGGCCTTCACGGCGATCGATCCTCCCCCGCCACGCGCGCCCGACTGCACGGCGTAGATGGTCTTGTCGACGGCGACCACGCTGGAGTTGAACTGGTCGCCCACCACCCCCGGGGAGTACCAGCGGAGCTTGCCGTTTTCGGGATTGAGCGCCCAGATTTCACCGGGCACCCCGATGACGAGGTCGGTCCGGCCGTCGTCGATCTTGACGAGCACCGGGGTCCCCCACAGGTCGCTGTAGCCCTGAATCTTCTGCGTCCAGGCCTGCTTGCCGGTCTTCTTGTCGAAAGCGACGATCGATTCGCTTTCCGGCCCGGCGGTCACGATCACCAGGTCCTTATGCAGGACGGGGCTGGACGACGACCCCCACCGCATGCGGTCGGAGCCGGTGCCGGCGCTCTTCTGCCACAACTGGTTCCCTTCCATGTCGAACGCCAGCGCGCCCGACTTGCCGAAGAATACGTAGACGTTCTTGCCGTCGGAAACCGGCGTGTGCGACGCATACCCGTGCTCGGGGACGCCCGCTCCGCGGAACGGGTCTTCCGGCAGCACGGCCTTCACCGATTTGTCCCACACGATCTTCCCCGACTTGCGGTCGACGCAGACGAGGTGCCGCTTGAGGTTGCTCATCTCGCCGGGGTTGCGGCGATCGACCCCGTAGCCGGAGTAACAGGTGACGAACACTTTGTCGCCGACGACGATGGGGCAGGAAACACCGGCGCCCGGCAGTTTCGCCTTCCACTTGAGGTTTTCGGTGGGACTCCACTTCGTCGGCGTGGGCGTCTTGTCGGGGGAAACGCCGGTACCCCCCGGTCCGCGGAAACGGGGCCAGTCGCCGGCGTTGGCGGCGGTTGCGCCGAGCAAAGCCAGAACGGCCAGATGGGTGACGATTCTCATGAAACTGTGCTCCTGTGTGCGGAAGGGGTCGGCCATCGATTGAACCCGGAGAGGTGCTGCCGACGAGAACTCGCGGCCTGAACAACATCGTTTTACGCGAACGGGACCGGGTTTACCACGGTATTCTCCCCATCTAACCCCGGTCCGGGCCGAGAGTCTCGCAGGAAGGTGAGCGGTGGAAGAGTCGAGAGTCGAGTGCGGGACAGGGTTTGCCGAAGACCCGGCGGCGCAGCCGCCGTGAACCCAAACCGACAACTTGTTGTCGAAGCGAATCGACGTATCGCGACAGCAAGCTGTCGGTTTGGGTTTTCTCGCCGCTGCGCGGCGTATTGCGTGCAAACGCTGTCCCACACTCGAGAGTCGAAAGCGAGAGGCGATTATCCGGCTTCCGCCTTCGGCCTTTTGGCCCCACTCACCAAACCTGTCATTCAAGCGGCGGATTGGTATCATCGTGGGACGAAAACCGGCCCCTGCCCCTCCTCTTGGAATACCAACATGTCCCGATGCATTGCAACCGCGGCGATCGTTTTCGCGATTTCTCCCGCATTGGCCGCCGACAAGGCGAAACCGCCCGAACCGCAGTACAAGTTCGAGAAGATCGTCATTCCGGCGGCGGCGGCCGGCGAACCGCGGCGGGAAACGCTGTCGGTGAAAGCTGCCGTCGACTATCTGGAACGGGGCGCGAAAGCGTGGTCGGGGGCGCGAAAATGCGTTTCTTGCCACACGAACGGCAGCTATCTCGTCATCCGTCCGTCGCTGACGAAGCAGCTCGGTGCGCCGCCGAACGAGCATCGCGAGTTCTTCGTCGCGCAGTTCGAGGACATGAAGAAGAAAGGGACAACCGTCCTGCGGGGCGGATTGAAGCCCACCCAGATCGCCTACATCGCCGCCGGCCTCGCGGAATGGGACCGGCACGTCACCGGCAAGCTCTCGAAGGAAACCGACGCGGCCCTGCGGCTGATGCTCTCGCTGCAATCGAAAGACGGCTCGCAGCGGAACCTCGACTGCTGGCCCCCGCACGAATCGAGCAGCTATCACGGGGCGACCGCCCCCGGTTTCGAGAAGTCGCTCGACCCGAAGAAGGACAAAGCCGTGCTGCAGAAGATCGCCGCCGTCCGCAACTATCTGAAGAAGACGCCTCCGCCGCACGACTACGCTCGCATCCTGCTGCTGTGGACCGCGACGCGGATGGACGGCCTCGTTGACGCGAAGCAGAAAGCGGAACTCATCGACACCGTGTGGAAGCATCAACGCAAGGACGGCGGCTGGTCGATCCGCACATTCGCGACGCCGGAGAAGTGGGGCAAGGGGAACCGCGCGAAGAAGCTGCGGACCGAAGAAGAGTTCACCGATCCCCCCAGCGACGGGCACATGACCGGGCTGGCGGTGCTGGTCCTCCGCGACGCCGGCGTCCCGGCGAGCGACTCCCGCATCCGGAAAGCCGTCGCCTGGCTGAAGTCGCATCAACGAGAGAGCGGCCGCTGGTGGACGCGGTCGTTGAACACGGACCGTTATCATTTCATCACGTACAGTGGCACGCTGTATCCGCTGGCGGCGCTGGCGAAGTGCGACGAACTGCCGGCGAAGACTGCCGAATGACGAATTCTGGAGTGCGGTGATTCTTCACCGCTTTGGATTTGCGTGGGCGAGATTATCGCGCGGTCTCGCCCGAGATATCACGCCGCATAAAGGATCGAAAGCGGTGAAGAATCACCGCACTCCACAGGAAGGCTTCCCATGATCGTCGGCGTCCCCCGCGAGATCAAACAGGATGAATACCGGGTCGGACTGATCCCGGTCGGGGCCGAAGAGCTTACGAAAGCCGGCCACACTGTGCTCGTCGAAACCGGCGCCGGATTGGGGAGCGGCATTCCCGACGACCTGTACGCCGAAAACGGCGCGCGGATCGTCGCTTCCGCCGACGAGATCTGGGCCGAAGCCGAACTCGTCGTCAAGGTGAAGGAGCCGCAGCCTGCCGAAATCTCGTTGCTCCGCGCGGGGCAGATGCTGTTTACGTACTTCCACTTCGCCGCCGACGAAGAGCTGACCCGCGGCGTGCTCGATTCGGGCGTGACGGCCATCGCCTACGAAACGCTCGAAGGACCGAAAGGCGGGCTGCCGTGCCTCACGCCGATGAGCGAGGTCGCCGGCCGCATGAGCATTCAGGAAGGGGCGAAGTACCTCGAACGGCCGCAGCTCGGCCGCGGAATTCTGCTGGGGGGCGTGCCGGGCGTCGCGCCGGCGCACATCGTGATTCTCGGTGGGGGCGTCGTGGGGAAGAACGCGGCCCAGATCGCGGCCGGGTTTCAGGCGGACGTGTTCATTCTGGACATCAACGTCGACCGGCTGCGGTATCTGGAAGACATCATGCCGGCCAACGTGAACACGCTTTTCAGCGACCGGCACAACATCCGCGAGCAGTTGCAGCAGGCCGACCTGGTGATCGGGGCGGTGCTCATTCCCGGCGCGCTGGCCCCGCGGCTGGTCAACGCCGACGACCTGAAGATCATGAAGCAGGGGGCCGTCATCATCGACGTGGCGATCGACCAGGGGGGCTGCACCGAGACGTCGCAGCCGACGACGCACTCCGACCCGACCTACGTCGTCGACGGCATCGTGCACTACTGCGTGACGAACATGCCGGGGGCGGTCGGCCGCACGAGCACTTACGCGCTGTGCAACGTGACGTTCCCCTACGCGCTGCGGATCGCCAGCGAAGGCGTCCAGTCCGCCGCCGCGAAAGACGCCGGCTTCGCGAAAGCGATCAACATGCACGCCGGCAAAGTCACGAACCGCCCCGTCGCCGAGACGTTCGGGATGGCGTTCACCGAATACAACCCGAAGTAAGGAATGACGAAATCCGAATGACGAAGCAATTCCGGGCGTTGAGTCACACGGCGATCACAAAGTAGTCTTCCAGTCCGTTGTATGTGAGCACACAGTTTGCAAGGACGTCTCGACCGAGTAGAGCCTGAATCCCCTGGGGTGCGAGATTCGCTTCGACTACGGGAATAACCAGGGTCATCAAGTGGAAACCATGGCGCATCGGCAATCCGATACCGACGTCGTACTGATTGCATTGATGCACTTGTGTGCCGCTCGAAGGCGTCCGAATGCCGACTGTGCCGGTCGGAACGAGTTGCAGCGCTTGAATGATTGAACTGTCCACAGCGGTGCCGCTGGCGCCAGTATCAATCAATGCACGCACTTGCTGAGGGCGCGGAATCGGCTGATTAGCGTTCGTGAGAGCATCCATTCGCGGGGCGCTGACGCCAACGATGGCAGCAACAACTGGCCCGTCAGGTGCCATCGGAAAGGTCGTTATGGGCATGTCACCACATCCCGCGTGAAGAATTGAATCGATTCAGTACTAACAATTCGCTTCACGAGAAATGGATCAAGCCCGAACTTCTTGTATCCAGCAGCAAGAGCGTCCTGATACGTGTCCCAGACGCCGTCGATTTCGTCACCATGAATGAGGGCGAATTTACCGAACGATTCCGCCACGAGACGTTCGCGATGTTGTTCAAAGGTCTCCATCTCTTTTTTCAATCGATCTGACATCGCCGTCCTCCCCGTATTGAGCCTCTTGGCATTTGTATCCATTCAACGCCGTTTCCTTGACCCCTTTCGTTTTCGGCAACGGGGGAGCGAGTCTATCAACGTGAACGACGCAAGGCACGCTCAGTCCCTGTATTATTTCACAATTGCAGCGTAAGTCAATATACAAACGGCATTTACGAAAAGTTGCCCGCAAGTCGCGTCTGATTAGGTATTTGTGGTCTTCTCGAGGGCACTTTGGCCGCTTGCGGGGAAATTACCCAATTCCGAATGACGAAGCGGACAATCCCCCTGGTTCGTCATTGACTCGCCATTCTGATTTCGCCATTGTTGCATGATGACCCACCTGCACACGATCATCCGCGGCCACGGTTCTCCGATTCTGCTCGTTCACGGGTTCCCGCTGGACTACACGATGTGGACCGGGCAGATCGACGGCCTGGCCGACAAGTACCGCGTCATCGCTCCCGACCTGCGGGGCTTCGGCCGCAACGAGCCGGTCATGGCCGACGCCGTCACGATGGACGAATTCGCTGACGACCTCAACGACCTGCTCGATTCGCTCGACGTCGCCGAACCGGTCTGTTTCTGTGGGCTGTCGATGGGGGGCTACGTCGGATTCCGCTTCATCGAGAAGCACGGCGAGAGGCTGAACTCGCTGATCCTCTGCGACACGCGGCCCGGCGCGGACACCGAAGAGGGGGCGATGAATCGCCGGCAGCTCGCCGGGAAAGTGCTGCGGTCCGGTTCGGAGACCGCCGTCGAGGCGATGCTGCCGAAGCTCGTGTCGCGGAAGACGAACGCGGAACGGCCGGACGTGGTGGAACAGTTGCGGGGTACGATCCAGACGACCGACCCGCAGTCGATTGCCGCCGCCCTGCACGGCATGGCGGTCCGGCCGGATTCGACGCCGCTGCTGTCGAAGATTACGGTTCCCACGCTCGTGTTGTGCGGGGCAGAGGACACGTTAACGCCGCCGGACGTCATGCGCGATATGGCCGCGCAGATCCCGAACGCCGAATACGTCGAAGTCCCCGAGACCGGTCACATGGCCCCGCTGGAAGACCCGGCGGCGGTGAACGCGGCCATCCGCCGGTTTCTCGTTCAGTAGGGTGGGCTGCGCCCACCAATCGAGTATGGCACGACATTCGATGGTGGGCACAGCCCACCCTACTTCAGGAGCGACATCATGGCCAAGCAACATTCCCCGCGATTCCTGGCGATCGTCAACGACGCGAAGACCCGCATTCGCGAATGCACCGTGCCCGACGTGATGGCGAAGCTCGACGCTGGCGAGGCGTTTCTTCTCGTCGACGTCCGCGAGGAGAGCGAATTCGCCCGCGGCCGCCTGCCGGGGGCGATGCACCTTGGCAAAGGCGTCATCGAGCGCGACGTCGAGCGGGCGATTCCCGACGCCGACGCCGAAATCGTCCTCTACTGCGGCGGCGGCTACCGTTCCGCCCTCGCCGCCGACGCGCTGCGGAAGATGGGATACACGAACGTCATCTCGATGGACGGCGGCTTCCGCGGGTGGAAGGAAGCCGGGCACGAGATTGAAGGCGAGTCCGAACAGAAGGAAACGAAGAATCAGGATTCGCGAAAAAAAACTTGATGAATAGTCCTGGAACGAAAATCCGAAATCCGAATCTCGAAATCCGAAAGAAATTCGAAGTTCGAAATCGGAACCTCAAAACCGCGCTGTTGACGGTGTTTCGGACATTTGAGATTCGAATTTGGGATTTGTTTCGGATTTCGGAATTCGAGATTCGGATTTCGGTCCCCCCAAATCGATCAAGTTGTCTTTTCGGGGTCCCTGAGTTCGACACAACAGGCGTTCGGACCTACCGGCCTCTGCCTCCGAAGATCTTGCTGTGGCGGCCGGTCGAGGACGACTGGCGGACGCGGCCGCGTTTGGTGTAGATGCCTGACGTCTGCCCGCTCGATTGGCGGCGGCCCACGGCCTCGTTGACCGTGGCGCTGGCGGCCCCGGCCTTCAAGGTGCGTTTCGACAACTCCCCCGGCCGCCACAGCCGGCGGTCCGACTTGAAGCCGATGTACGCCAGGAAATCGGGCAGGCGGATCACCCGCACGCCGTTGTTCTTCGCTTCCGACTCGATTTTCAGGTGCGCGTCGGAGAGCTTCGTCCGCCGCGCGCGCTCTTTGGCATCCGCCGTCTCCTGCGGGTCGAGAACCGTCCCCAGCACGAGGAACTTGTCGGCGTTGGTCAGCCCGGTGCCGTGCCGCACGCCGTTGTCGTCCACCTCGTTGCTGATCTTCGCCTTGGCGGCTTTCACGAGGCGGTGCAGCAGGTCGCGGTCGCTCTTGCCGTCGCCGTCGACGTCCAGGATGCCGGAGAACGCGAACGATTCGGTCACGCCCGGGCTCCACAGCGGCGTGTAGATCGGGTCGCCGGCGCGAATCGGGTTGTAGGGGTCGTTTTTGAGGATCCGCGCTTCGGCCATGTTGGAGCCGCGAATCCGCGAGATCTCGATCGAGCCTTTGATGTCCTGCGTTCCGCGGGCGATGCCGTGGTGGGCCTGATTGTACACGCTGAAGGCCATTCGCTCGGGGAGCCGGTCTTCGCTTCCCAGATTGATCCAGACCAGCTTCGTCGAGTGGTCGACCTGATGGATGACGCCGTCGGGACGCTCGAAGCTCACCTTCTGCAGATCGTCGATCTTCTGCAACTGCACGGCGACGGTGTTCTGCAGGTCCTTGATCGCCTTCTCGAATTTGGCGACCTGTTCCTTGTTTGCGGCGTCGGCGTCGTCCTTGGCCTTCCGCATGGCGGCGAAGTCGCGCTGCGACTTGTCGTACAGCGTCTGCCACTCGGCGATCGCCTTTTTGGCGTCGTTCTCGATCTTCATCACCTTGGCGGCTTCTTCCTTCAGCTTCTCGACGTAGCCGATCGGGCGGTTGTTGGCGTCCCTCGCGGGCGAGTGAATCGAATCGTAGAGGGTCTTTTTCTCCTGCTCCAGCTTGGTCTTCGTATCGTCGAAGCTGGCTTGCGCGGCCTTGAGGTCGGCTTTGAGCTTGTCGATATCCTGCAGTTTCTGCCACAGGGCGGCCTTCAGCGTGGTGGCGTTGTCGCCGTACATTTTCAGGTCGACCTGCATGCGGGCCTGCGGGGAATCCTGTCCTCCGGCGCCCGCTGGCGTGGTCGCTTCCGGATACCCAGCCGCATTCTGAATCGCCCGTTTTTCTTCGGCGGCCTTGTCCCATTCAGTCTTGTTCTTGCGGGCTTCGTTGCTCTGTTCGGTGCTGCTTTTGCGGAGTTCCGCCGTTTCGTTGATCTTCAGGTACGCGACCACTCCCAGAATGATGCTGAGCATCACGAAGAAGATCAGCGAGAAGTGGACGGCCGTGATGTTGTTTCCCGACGATGCCATGATCGAGTCCTCGAATTGCAGGACGGATTGCCAATCCGTCTTACCGGGGTGAAGGGAGCAGCGGTTGTGACGAGTCCGGGTGTTCCGAACCATTCACCAACACGGCCCGCACCGCAGTTGCCGTCGTCCTTCGACGACGCTCTGGTTGTTGAGAAGTGTCGCAGTCCGATTTGCCGCAGCCCGCCCCCGCGACCGTTGTTGATGAGCACGGCGACGAAGGCCGCGGCGCGAGTCCACGTAACAATTCAGTCTATAGGGAGATGCGGCCGAGTCAAGAATGAAATCGTCGTGAGGGGTTGTGAAGGAGTATTCCGGGCTCGTGGCGCCGTAGCAGAATTCGTGAGAATTCTGGACGCGGATTCCTTCACGGCAGAATTCTCACGAATTCTGCTACGGTTCGTTCACAACCACTCACCACTCACCACTCACCAGTTTCGAATTGCGTTTCCGCCGCGGGAAGTCCCATAATGGACCCGACACCCGCATTCACACCCGCACCGGAGCGCCCATGTCTACGTCGGAGAATCCGCCGTCGGAAAAGCCCGCGGAGCACGACGCCGACCTTGATGCGACGGCCCCTTACGTCCCCGCGGCGGGGCGGAACACGCCGCCGACGGATTCCCCGTTCGACGAGACGCAGGTCGTTCCGCGCGAGCCTGTGGCGACCCCCGGGAAGAAGCCGGCCATGTCGGACCCTCCCCCCAAGCGCAAACAGGGCATTACCCAACTGGGGGATTTCAAGCTGGTCCGCAAGCTGGGACAGGGGGGAATGGGGACGGTCTATCTCGCCCGCCAGCTCAGCCTCGACCGCGACGTCGCGCTGAAGACGCTGACGAAGGAACTCTCCAAAAGCGCGTCATCCGTGCAGCGGTTCCTTCGCGAAGCGCGGTCGATGGCGAAGCTGAAGCACCCCAACATCGTGCAGGTCTACGCCGCCGATTCCCAGTCGGGCTTCAACTACGCCGCCCTGGAATTCATCGACGGCCGCAGCATGCAGGACTGGATGGACAAGCTGAGGAAGCTCACCGTCGGCGACGCCCTGCACGTGGCCCTGATCTGTGCCGACGCCCTGAAGCACGCCCACGACCAGGGGATGGTGCATCGCGACGTCAAGCCGGACAACATCCTCGTCACCCGCACCGGCACCGTGAAGGTCTCGGATTTCGGCCTCGCGAAGGCGATCGACGAAGACGTTGCGATCACCCAGAGCGGCACGGGGCTGGGGACGCCGCTGTACATGTCCCCCGAGCAGGCCCGCAACGCCAAATACGTCGACCTGCGGAGCGACGTCTACGCCCTGGGCTGCACGCTGTATTACTTCCTCACCGGCGAGTATGCGTTCGGCGGAGAATCGACGCTGGAAATCCTGCAGGCGAAGCTCAAGGGGCAGTTCAAGAGCGCCCGGCGGCTGAACTCGCAAATCCCCGAACGCCTCGACCTGATGATCGACAAGATGCTGGCCAAAGACCCGGCCTACCGTTACGCCGACTGCGGCGAGATCATCCGCGACTTGCAGGGGCTCGAGCTGGCCAATGCGACGCTGAGCTTCATCGAAGGGGCCGTCGCCGCGCCGATTTCCCCCATCGGGTCGCCCTCGTCCCGCGCCGCGACGGCGGCCGATCGCGGCCCCACGCGGCCGGTGGCGGCGAAGTCGATTCCCGTGCGGGAGACTTCGGCGGAACCGCAGACGAAATGGTACGTCTCGTTCACTTCGCCGGACGGCAAACCGCACCTGCAGCAGCTCACCACGCCGCAGATCGTCAAGGCGATCCAGTCGGGGCGGTTCGACACGACCGTCAAGGCCAAGAAGAACAAAGACGACACGTTGCTCCCGCTGGCCCAGTTCCCCGAGTTCGTGCAGTACGTCGAGAAAGTCGCGATCCGTCAGCGGGCGGAGCGGAAGGAAAGCCGCATCAAAGACCTGTACTCCGAGGTCGACCGCTACGAGCGCCGCAAGCGCATCGTCCGCTGGTTCAAACGCATGACGGAATCGGTCTTCGGCTGGGTCTCGCTGGCGATCTGGCTGGCGGTCATCGTCGGTATCGGCGTCGGGCTGTACTACCTCATCCCCTGGGTCGGGAACTGGATCGCGGATTACTTTCAACTGAGGAAGGCGGGATGAGGGATGAGGGATGAGAGATGAGGGATGAGAGATGAGGGATAAGGGATAAGGGATGAGAGATAAGGGATGAATGCCGCGAATCGACCGCTGCGCGTCATCCCTTATCCCTCATCCTTTATTCCTCATCATCCCACAACCGAATGCGTAACCAATCTCCGGCAACCTTGAAGACCGCAGGGATTCATGCCTCACACCGTCAAATCCGTCGATACGTTCTGGGTCGATCTGCCGCTGCGGCCGATTCCCGCGCGGAACATGGTTCGCGAGATCCCCCACTGGACGCTCTTCGAAATCTGCCGGGTGACGCTCGATTCCGGCGTCGTCGGCTTCGGGGAGACGATGGTCTACTACACCTGGGGCACGCCGACCGTCACCGACGAGGCGCGGTCGAAAGTCATCGGCAAACATCCCGCCGACAACATGTGGGACGATTCGCTGGGGGCCGGCCTGCAGATCGCGCTGTTCGACGCCGCCGCGAAGGTGCTCGACGCGCCGCTGCATCAACTTCTGGGGACGCAGGTCCGCGACCGCTGCCACATTTCGTGGTGGGACATCGACCTGTCCGCCGACGACTGGATCGCCGAATGCCAGACGGCCATCGAGCACGGCTACACCAGCTTCAAGACCAAGGGCCGCCCGTGGTGGGACCTGCGGGAACAGTGCCGGCTGCTCTGCGAAACGCTGCCCGACCACTTCGAAGTCGACATGGACTTCAACGGCTTCGGCATCGACACGGCCCATTCGACCCGGCTGCTGAAGGAACTCGAACAGTTCCACCACATCGTGATGTACGAAACGCCGATCCCGCACCACGACGTCGGCGGCTACAGATTCCTGCGGCAGCACACGCACATTCCGATTTCGATGCACACGCAGGTGCATCCCGGCGAGCCGTCGATGGAGACGGCCATCCGCGAGGAGATGGTCGACGGCTTCGTCGTCACCGGCGGGGCGTCGAAGGTGCAGCGCGACGCTCTGGTCTGCCGGGCGTTCAACAAGTCGTTCTTCCTGCAAATCGTGGGGACGAAGATCGCGGCCGCGTTCGGCCTGCATCTGGGAGCCGTGCTGGAACACGCCCGCTGGCCGGCGGTGAACTGCCATCAGTTGTACGAGCGGGACTGCGTGCGGACGGAACTGCCGGTTTCCAACGGGCTGGCGAAAGTTCCCGACGGCCCCGGTCTCGGCATCGAGCTCGACGAGGAAGCGATCGAACTCTATCGTTGCGAGCCGACGGCAAAACCGTACCCGCACCCGGACCTGCTGATCGCCCTCCGCTGGCCGGCCGGCGACACGACGTACTACGCCCACTGCAAGCAGTACTGGGACGACTGGCACCTCGGCCGGCTGCCGTTCTTCCCGCGCGGCGTGAACCTGGAGCACGTTCCGAACGACGGTTCGCGCGAGTGGGCCGAGTTGCGGGAGCGCGCGCTGCGGGGGGCGGTGCATTCGCGCGAGCCGCTGTTCTGAGGCGGCGGCTTCCGTAGGACGGGTTTTCAACCAGTCCGTGTCGCCGCGTCCGAAAGATCGTCTCACCATCCGGACGGGTTGGAAACCCGTCCTACGGATCGACCTGCCTCACAGCCCCTTGACCTCGAAGCCCTTACGGTACGCGCGCTTCAGCAGCTTGTTCGCCGCCGGTTCGTTCGTGACCTGCAGTTTCTCGGCGTCCCACGTCAGCGTCTTGCCGGGGAAGCGGTTCGCGACGACCCCCAGCAGCAGGGCTTCCGTCAGCGGGCCGGCGTAGCTGAAGGGGGCGCTGGTCTTCCCTTTGCCCAGGCAGGCATTGACCCATTGGTGGTAGTGGTTCTCGCTTTTCACCGACGGCGGCTTGTAATCGCGGAATTTCTCCCGCGGGAAGAGCCGCGCCTCGGAGACGTGCGGCAAGAGCATCGTGCCCCCCTCGCCGACGAACAGCGAACCCTGCGATGGCAGCTTGATTTCCGACGGCAGGTTCAGGTCTTTCGGTTTCGGCGGGGCGAAGCGGCCGTCGTACCATTTCCAGATCAGCGTCTCGGTCGTGTATTTCGTGCCGGGGAATTCGTACTCGACGATGTTCTTCTCCGGATGCCCCACGCCCGTCGGTTTGCGGCAGGTCGTCTTCGCGGTTTTCGGCGCGGTGAGCTGCAACGCGGCGTAGGGGGAATCGAAGATGTGCACGCCCATGTCGCCCAGCGTGCCGGTGCCGAAGTCGATCAGCTTCCGCCAGTTTCCGGGATGATAAACGCCGGGCGTGAACGGCCGCTCGCTCGCGGTGCCCAGCCACAGGTTCCACGCGAGGTTGGCCGGCGGTGATTGCGTCCGCGGAAACGGACCGCCGTCGTAGCCCCAGTTCTTGAACGACCACGCGTACACGCGGCTGACCTTGCCGATGACGCCGCTCTGGATCATCGCCACCGCCCGCAGGTACGGGCCGCTGGAGTGGACCTGAATCCCCATCTGCGTCGGCAGCTTCTTCTTCTCGGCGACGAGCCGCAGTTGCCGGGCCTCGAAGACTTCGTGCGTGAGCGGCTTCTGGCAGTAGACCGGCTTGCCGAGGTTCAGCGCGCTCATCGCCGCCGGGGCGTGCGTGTGGTCCGGTGTCGAGACGACGACGGCGTCGATCTTGTCCCCCATCTCGGCGAACAGCTCGCGGAAGTCGCGGAACGTCTTGGCCCCCTTGTGTTTCGCGTGGGCCTGATTCAGCCGATCGGCGTCGACGTCGCACAGCGCGGCGACTTCGACCTGCTGATGCGACGAAACCGACCGCAGATCGCCCGCGCCCATTCCGCCGACGCCGACGTGGGCCGTCCGCAGCTTCTCATTCGCCCACGCCCCGCGAACCGCCGTCGGCAGAATCCCGCACGCGGTGATCGCGGCGCCGGCTTGGAGGAATTCGCGGCGTTGAATTGTGTGTGGCATCGTGTGCTCCGGATGTGAGAGGGATTGAAAATTGAAAATTGGGAATTGAAAATTGTTCACTCCGCAGTCGGTTCCTGATTGCGACGGGCGTCTTTGGCTGTCGCGACCGAGCTGCCGAAGATGTTGCAGAGCTGTTGGCATTCGTCAATCTGGCTCCAATTTTCAATTCTCAGTTTTCATTTTTCAATTCAATCCCTTCCCCGTTAATTCGGTTCGCAGTCGGAATCGAGAACGTTCCCGATCGCCTTGATGACGTGACGAAGTGCCATGTCGTCCAACACCCCGATCGGCCCGGCTGACTGGTCGAGCTGCGCCTTATCGATGGACAGCATGTTCTCGCACTGAGCGACGCAGTCAGCAATAAAGCCGAAATCGCCCGCGTGAAAAGGCACGCAATTGGGCAGTTGACTGCGTACGGCAAATCGCGCTGACGTGCAGACCACGACCAGGGCGTAGCGCCCCCGGTTGAGTTCTTCGCGCGAGACGACGATCACCGGGTGCCGGCCGGCCTGGTCGAAATCGGCCATGTAGATTTCGCCGGGTCGGATCATGGGAGGTCTTCGATGCGGCCGGTCGCGTTGCGAAGGGCAACAGCATGGATCGCCTGCCGCTGCCGCTCTTCCTCAAGGAGCTCACGCACGGACTCGTACTCTCCTTCCGCGACCAGGACATAGGCCTCGTTGGTTCGCGGGTCAACGACGCGCAACACGTCAATTCCTTGCGTGTCGAGGATCTGCTGTTGTTGGGGGGTCAATTGAATGGCCATGGCCTCCTCCGCTTATGCATTATACCGCGTTGGCGGTGGATTTCAGAAGAATCGGGAGGGTCCGTCATCGCCGTGGATGGATGTGCCAGTCAACTGCTTGCCGTGTGGGAGTCGCCACACGCGCTTTCCATATTCTCCCTCATCCGCCCGCCTTCGACGACTTGAATATCTGCGGCAGCCCGAACCCGCGTTTCCCCGCCGTCGGGTCTTTGGGGATCGCCTCCGCCAGTCGCCGCACGAGATCGTCGGTCTTCACGCCGTCGGCTTCGGCATTGAAGTTGGTGACGATGCGGTGCCGCAGCACCGGGGAGGCGACGGCCTGCACGTCGTCGGTGCTGACGTAGGCCCGGCCTTCCAGCAGCGCGTGGGCTTTGGCCCCCAGGATGAGGTACTGGCTGGCCCGAGGGCCCGCCCCCCAGCTTACGTAGTTCGTGATGAACTCCGGCGCTTCCCCCTTGCCCGGCCGGCTGAGCCGCGCGAACTGCATCGCGTAACGGATGACGTGGTCCGCCACCGGCACCTTGCGGACTGTTGCCTGCATCGCCGTCAGTTCCTCCAGCGTGAGCACTTTCTCGACGGCCGGTTTCGTCTCGGCCGTCGTCTGCCGCACGATCTCGAACTCCTCTTCGTCTTCCGGGTAGTCGACCAGGATTTCGAACATGAAGCGGTCGAGTTGGGCTTCCGGCAGCGGGTAGGTCCCTTCCTGCTCGATGGGGTTCTGGGTGGCGAGCACGAAGAACGGCTCGGGCAGGCGGTGCCGCTGGCCGCCGACGGTCACCTGCCGCTCCTGCATCGCTTCCAGCAGGGCGGCTTGTGTTTTGGGGGGCGTGCGGTTGATTTCGTCGGCGAGCACGACATTGGCGAAGATCGGCCCCTGCAGGAAGCGGAATTCGCGGCTGCCGGTCGCCTTGTCTTCCTGGATGACCTCGGTGCCGGTGATGTCGGCCGGCATCAGGTCGGGCGTGAACTGCACCCGGTTGAACGTCAGGCTCAGCGTGTCGGCGAGCGTGTGGACGGCGAGCGTCTTGGCCAGCCCCGGCACCCCCACCAGCAGACAATGCCCGCCGGAAAGCATCGCCACGAGCATCTCCCGCAGCACCTGCCGCTGGCCGACGATGACTTTGCCCAGTTCGTCGACGATCCGCCGGTACGACTCGGCGAACCGCTCGACGGCGGCGACGTCGGAGAGTTGGACGGAATCGGCTGTCCTTGACTCGCTCAATGATGCATCCTCCGGCCTTACGAGATGGTCTTACCGGACAAGCTGAAACTCCGGCAGCATCGCGACGATCCACAGCAGGTCCTGCACGCTTTCCACCGTCGGCGTATCGCCGAGGATGCCGCGGGCGACTTTGGATTCTTCCGCCGTCGGCTTGCGCGACAGGGCGATGCGATACAGCCGTGCGATCAGCTCGTCGGGCGACTTGCCGGACTGTTCGAACCAGCGTTTGGCGCCGGCTTTCAACTGGGAATCGAGTGTCTTGCCGTTCGTCAGCTCCAGCAGTTGCAGCGTCGTCGCCTGGGAATCGCGGCGGGTGACGACCTGCTCGCGGATGGGGCGGCCCAGCGCCGTCAGCAGCGGGTTCGCGTCGAGGAACACGCAGCGCAGCTTCGTAGCGGAATTCGTGAGAATTCCGCCGCGTTTGGTTTTCCCGTCGGAATTCTTACGAATTCCGCTACGTTTGGTCTTTCGATCGGAATTCTTGCGGATTCCGCTACGGATCGCCGCCAGTTGCCCCCCCTGACCGCGGCCGTCGCGGCGTTGCATCGCCGGAGTCATTTTCGGCCAGACGCCCGTGAGGGTGGAAACGGCGTCGCCGAACTGCTCGGCGGTCATGCGTTTGACGAGCGGGCCGCGGAAGGTAAACCGTTCAGATCCCAGGGATTTTCTGAAATCCCTGGGATCTGCTTTCATATGATACGCCCGCGACGTGCAGATCAGCGTCATCGTCCGTTTCAAATCGTACTTGTGGGCAACGAGGTCGCCAGCCAGCCAGTCGAGCAGGTCCTGGTTCCACGGTTCCTGGTCCATGTCGTCGAGCGGTTCGACGATCCCGCGGCCGAAGAACCACGCCCAGAGCCGGTTGACCATCGTCCGCGACAGCCGGCCGTTCTTTTCGCCGGTGAGGATCGCCGCGAGCTGCTTCCGGCGTTCGGCCGGCGGCGCCTTGGCGTCGATCGTTCCCAGTTGGGGATAGAGGAACGCGACCTGCGACATCTTGCCCGTCGGCTTGTCGCAGCGGTGCAGTTCCAGCGGCTTCTCGGCGAAGACGCTGGCGAAGGCGTAGGACTGCTTCAGCTTCCAGTGGTTGACGAAGCTGTCGTGGCACGACGCGCACTTCATGTTCGTGCCGAGAAACACCTGCGCCACGTTCTGCGCCGCCTGCATTTCGCGGCGCTGGCTGTCGTTGACCGTCCCCCGCCATTTGATGCCGTGAATGAACCCCTCGGCCCCGTTCGCCCCCGTGACGAGGTCGCGGACGAACCCGTCGTAGGGCTTGTTGTCGCGCAGCGCCTGGTACAGCCAGCCGGTGATCTGCCGGCGGCCGCCGTCGATGTAGCCCGTGCCGCGGTAGCTGTTCCGCAGGGCGTCGCTCCACCAGGTCATCCAGTGGGCGGCGTACGCCCGGCGGTCGGCCAGCAGCCGCGCGACGAGCCGGGCGTGCTTGTCCGGGCGTTTGTCGGCGACGAATTCGTCCAGTTCCTTCACCGGCGGCAACAACCCGACGAGATCGAGCCACACCCGCCGTGCGAAGACGGCGTCAGAACCCAGGGATTTTCGGAAATCCCTGGGTTCTGACGCCAGAAGCCGGTCGATCGGATGCGTGACGCCGGGCACCTTCGGCAGCGTGACCTTCCGCGGGGAAAGCTCGGCCTGGCGGTGCAGCGTGCCGAAGGAGAACCCGTCCTTCCATTTCAACCCCTGGTCGATCCACGCCCGCAGCAGGCCGATCTCGGTTTTCGTGAGCGGCTTCTCGCCTTTCGGCGGCATTCGCAGGTCAGGGTCGGTCTCGGCGACGCGGCCGATCAGCAGGCTTTTGGCGCTGTTCCCCACGACGACGACGGTTTCCGACTCGCTGCCGTCGAGGATGGTCTTCCGCGTGTTGATCGAGAACCCCCCCTTGCGTGTCTCGCCGGCGTGGCACTTCGCGCAGTGCGTTTTCAGCAACGGGCGGATGTGCTTGTCGAAATCGATGCGGGTTTTCGCGGCGGGCGGCAGCTTGCCATCCGCGGCGGCAACCGGCGAGCACAGCAAAGCAATGAAGCAGGCGAATCTCATGGGGCGTCCGGCGATCAGAATTCAGGAGAGGGAACCGGGTCGATCAATTCTAAGCGACCGGCTCAGACATCGCGACGCCGGGATGAACCGTCTGCTGGGCCGGGCACCTGTTTCCCCGATGCTTACGCGATTCTCGCTTCCGCCCACGCCTGCTGGCTTTCCGTCAGCGATGGGTCGGGCGTCTCGCTGCGGTAATCGATCTCGCGCTGGAATCCCCCGGCGTCGTAGCTGCGGTCGAAAATCGGTTGCAGGGCGACGGTCATGATGGGATCGCCGGGAAGCAGCGGGACGCCGATTTCAGGAAGTCGGTCGGTAATCTTAAAGGGATAAATGAACCACTGATTTGGTTTGTCGAAGCAGTGCAGGCAGACGTGATAATCGAATTCGGCCCCGCCCGCCTGTCGTTCGAGTTCGTGCTCCGGGACCGCCGTCGTGTGCCGGCCGCCGCGGAGCAGGTCGATTTCGATGAGATGCACCTGCGATGCGAGCATTTCCCGCTGCTTCTTGAGATACGGGGCGCGTCCGTCGCCGGACATGCCCTTGTTCGTTGGGCTGAGGATCTCGATCGACGTCACCAATCGCCGCGCCCCATCGTCGATCCTGTAGATATCGAGGTAGCGTTCCGTGAAATCTTCGGGTTCCGGCGGGTCGGCCGTGACGACGAGCGGGCCGGTTTCGCCGATCGTGGCGACCGACGGGAAGAATTCACCAACGCGAGGCTCGCCTTTCACGATGTACACGTCGGGGCCGACGCGTCGCTCCGCTACTTCCAGCCAGACGCGAACTGATTTCCGCGCGAAGTACGATCCCGGCAGCAGTCGCTGTAATTCTTCCTGAAGGAAAGTTATCAGGCTGTCATGAAGGTCGCCGAAGTAACGCGTGCTTTCCAGCCAGGGGTCCATTCCAGGAAACGGTGACGGCATTGGGGAACCTCGTGGATTCGCGACTCTTCCGATTATCTCTCGATCCGGCTCGTCAGTCCAGAACTGTCGGCGACGGCTTTGCCGGCGCCGGCGTCAGCGTGCCCAGCGTCTTCGCGTCGATTACCTTCCGCACCAGCAGCTCGTCCCGCAGTGTTTCGAGGATCGCGCGGTTTTCGGCCAGAATCCCGGCGGCGCGGCGGCGGGAGTCTTCGACCAGCTCGATCACGCGGCGGTCCAGCGCGGCGCGTTGCGATTCGGAGAGCGATTCCAGCCGGCGGTAGCGCCCGTGTTCGTTGTCCGGGTGCATGAAGTGCAGGACGCCGACGGTTTCGCCGCCCAGGCCGCAGGATTCCACCAGCATGCGGGCGATCATCGTCGCGCGATAGAGATCGTCCTCGGAGCCGATGGACAGGTCGTCCAGCAGCAGGGCTTCGGCTTCGCGGCCCCCCATCAGCATCACCATGTCGTCCAGCAGGCGGTTGCGTGTGAGGACGTACTTGTGCTCGTGCTCCTTGTGCTCGACGTAGCCCAGCGCCCCGCCGACGTCGCCGCGGATCGAGATGCGTTCGATCGCCGACGAATGCTCGCAGAACATCGCGCACACCGCGTGGCCGGCTTCGTGGGAGGCGACGACGCGTTCCTCTTTCGGCGTCAACTGCGGCAGTTCGATCCAGTCGGTCAGCGCCCGCTCGACGAGCTTCTCATCCGTCGAAACGGTGATTTCCTCCCGCAGCCGGATGCGGGCGATCGCACGGCACAGCGCGTTCAAGTGGTCGCCGCTGTACCGTGATTCGGCCGACGCCCCCTCCACGGCGCCGCGGGTCCGCTTCACCGCGTATTCCAGCGTCTCATCCGTCATCCGCAATCCCATCGACAGGTCGTAGATTTTCAGAATCTCCCGCCGGTCGTCGGCGGCGGGATACGGGATGTGCAACTGGAACTCGAACCGTCCCGGCCGCAGCAGCGCGGGATCGAGGATTTCCACGAAGTTCGTCGTGCCCACGACGAACACCAGCTCTTCGCTGTGAAAGCCGTCCATCTCGGTGAGGAGCTGGTTGACCATCGAGTGCTCGACGCCGGAGCCGGTGTAGGTGCCGCGGGCGGCGGCGAAGGAGTCGAGCTCGTCGAACACGATGATCGCCGGGGCCGACTGCCGCGCCTTGTGGAAAATCTGCCGCAGGTTCTCTTCGCTTTCGCCGACCCAGCGGCTTTTGAGCTCGGGGCCGGAGACGACGGTGATCGCCGCCCCGATCGCCGTCGCCATCGCCTTGGCGAACAGCGTTTTGCCGGTGCCGGGCGGGCCCCAGAAGATCATGCCGCGGGGGATCAGCTCTTCGAGGCGTTTGATTTCCGCCGCATCCGTCTGCCGGTCTTTGTGGGCGAGGACGTCGAGGATTTCCTCCCGCAACCGCTTCTTGACCTTCGCGTAGCCGCCGATGCTCGCGTCGAGATCGACGTTGGGGACTTCGAGCTTCCCGCCGGACGTGACGGCCCTGATCTGCTGAAACGCCCGCCGCGGGTCGGCCGGGTAGTCTTCCCCCTCCAGCCGCGAGAGCAGCCGTCGCAGCCGGGCGGCGTTCATGCCGGAGACGTACTTGTACAACGCCCACGGGTTGAAATCGCGGCCGAACTTGCGGGCCTCTTTCTGCGTGACGAGCCGCGGCAGCCGGTCCCGCGCGATCCCCAGCAGCGAACAGCGGTGCGGAAAGAGGTTCTCGATGACCGTCGGCAGCGGAAACGACGGGTCTTTGAACCCCAGCCAGACCAGCTCCGGATTTTCGTAGAGCAGCGGAATGACCTCGCGGGCCTCGGCCGTCAGCCCGCCCTGCGACGTGGTGAGCAGATCGAGATGCGGCAACACGACGACCCGCCGCTCGATCGCGCCCCGCACGGCGTCGCGCAACTGGGCGAGCATCGTCCCCACGAACCCGCACGCCGGCCCACCGGGTGGCTGCGGCTCGCCGTCGCGCGGCCGGCCGTCGAGAAACAGGCAGCGAATGTCGTCCGGCTTCAACCGCCCGCGGACGTTCATGAACACAAACGGCGCGAGGTCCTTGTCGCACTCGACAAGCACCGGCAGGCCGCGCTTCAAGTCCGAGGCGACCTCCGCCAGCGTGCCCGCGTACGCGGCTTCGACGGCCTGCTCGGTCGTCAGCTCCAGGGGGAGGTTGGATTCGGGAATGAGGAGGGACATGGGGTCGTCAGTGGTCCGTGGTCAGTTGCGGGTGCGGCTTCGTAGGACGGATTTTCAATCCGTCCGGACGGTTTGAAAAACCGTCCTACGATTCTACCGCAGAGTCCGCCCCGCTCTCCTCAATCTCCGCCATGATCCACAACGTCCCCCCGGCGTGCTCCTCGACCCGCGGCTGCGGCAGCCGGATGATACGTTGGGCCTCCTTCGGAAATCGCCACATGTCGCCGTAGCGGGCAAGCGTCGAATCGACGGCGATGCGGTGGCCGCCGCGGAAGTGCGTGCGGGCTTCGTCGAGGGTTTCGCAGTAGTGCACTGCCCGTTTGCAGACGGCGCAGAAGCGGTTCTTGGGGTCGTGCGTGGGTGTGAGGCGGTTCCAGCGTTTGGGACACTCGGCCGCCGGGCAGTTCGCGATCCGCGTGCGGCCGACTTCCGCCAGCCATGCGGGGTCGATCGCCTCCCGTAGCTCGAGCAGCCGCGGGGCCAGCTCGCGGAACAGCGCATCGTCGGCCTTCAATCCCACCAACTCGCACTCCAGCCGCAGGTATTCCGCCCGCGGGTCCCCCTGCTCTTCCAGCCAGTCGGCGTACACCAACCGCGGCGACTCGTCGTAAGGAGCCGCGTGAATTTCGTCGAGGAAGTGGCGGTCGGCGAGCATGGGTGGTGCGCTGCAGCGGTCGAAGGTCGGAAGGTCGGAGGTCGGAAAGTCGGCGGTCGGAAGGTCGGAGGTCGGAAAGTCGGAGGTCGGAAGGCCGTAAGGTCGAAGGTCGGAAAGTCGGAGGTCGGAAGGTCGGAGGTCGGAGGTCGGAAAGTCGGAGGTCGGAGGTCGGAAAGTCGGAGGTCGGATCGTCGAAGAGTCAGGACCCTGAGTACTCGGTACTGAGTACTCAGTACTGAGTACTGAGTTTCGAGAAGCCGTCAGTTGAAGATGACATTGACAACGCTCTGGTGCCTTGTCCGCCGACTCTTAGACCTTCCGACTTTCGACCTTCCGACTTTCGACTCTTCGACTCTTCGACCTTCAGACCTCCAGCACGATCGTCATCGACCCGCTTTCCGGGTCTTCGGTGAGTTGCTTGATCTGGCCGATGCGGGCGGCTTTCTGTTTGAGGGCTTCGGCGGTGACGCGGTTGGCGACGGCGTTCAGCTCCCCCTGCAGGTCGAGCAGCTCGCGCTCGAGGCGGTCGGTCACCTGGCGGCGGAGTTCCTCGGCCTTGCGGTCGGCCTGCCGGTCGATGTCCTGCTTCGCTTCGTCGCGGAGCTCTCTCTCCAACTCCTTGCGTTGCCGCTGCGGCGTTTCGTCGTAGACGTAGCCGTCTTTTTTCGATTCGAGCCGCACGTCCTGTTGCGCTTCGGCCCGGACGGTGACCTCTCCGGTGCACGGGTCGACGACGATGCGAACGTTGCCGTCGTCGCGGACGAGGCCGTCGTCCGTCTCTTCGAATCCGCGGCCGGCCAGCTCGGCGGCCAGCAGCGTGGCCATCTCTTCCGGCGGGAGGATTTCCAGCAGCTCCAGTCGCGTGGCGACGTGGTCCTCGGCCCGGATCACGCGCGACAGCGACTCGCTGACTTTGATGCGGTAGGCGCGGCTCATGGTTCTTTCTCCTGCTGTCGTGCGGAATGCCCCTGTTCAATTGAAAAAGGGGCGCACTCCGTTTCAACGCTACCAGATCGATTCCGCGGACGCCAGACGGCCCGATGCCACGGCCGCCGCCGACGATTGCCTCCGGCAAACGGTGGGGAAGCCGACATTTCCGTGGCGGACGCTGCCGGCGTCCGCGCGGATGCTGGCAGCATCCGCCACGCCCCTCCAACCGACGGATACGGCCGCCGCCGATGCCCCCGACCCCGCTCCATTCGCGCCGCCGTCCCCGCCGCTACAATACCCCCATGCACGAACAGCCCCACGAGCTGATCCAGTTCTACCACGACCTCTCGCTCGACGACGGGACGATGATGCTCTCGTTCGACGGCTGGATGGACGGCGGCGACGTCTCCACCGGCACGGTCGAGCGGCTCGTCGACCTGCTCGACGCCGAGCCGGTCGCCGAGATCGATTCCGAACCGTTCTACATCTACAACTTCCCCGGCTCGATGGAGGTCGCCGCCCTGTTCCGGCCGCACATCGAAGTCGAAGACGGTCTCGTCAAATCGGTCGAGCTGCCGACGAACGTCATGTACTGCCACGAGCCGGAAAACCTCGTGCTGTTCGTCGGCAAAGAACCGAACCTCCGCTGGCGGACGTTCTCCGAAGTGCTGTTTTCCTACGCGCATTCGGTCGGCGTGAAACGGCTGCTGTTCGTCGGCTCGTTCGGCGGGGCAGTGCCGCACACCCGCGAGCCGCGGCTGTACATCACCTGCTCCGACCCGTCGCTGCTGCCGGAGATGGAACCCTACGGCCTGCGGCGGAGCGGTTACGAAGGCCCCGGCTCGTTCACCAGCTTCCTGCTGACCCGCGCCGCCGACGCCGGCCTGGAGATGGTCTCGCTGGTGGCGGAAATCCCCGGCTACCTGCAAGGCACGAACCCGGCCAGCATCGAAGCCGTCACCCGCCGGCTGGCGAAAATCCTGCAGCTCCCCCTCGACCTCGACAGCCTGCGGGCGACGAGCACCGAGTGGGAGCTGGAAATCTCCACCGCCGTCGAGCAGAACGAGAAACTGGCGGCGAAGGTACGGAAGCTGGAGGAAGCGTACGACGACGATCTGCTGAAACGGCACGAAACGGGGTGAAGCCGAGCGACGACGACGTTCGATTCGAGATTGCCGAAGGCTGATTATCGGAATGAATTCACGCTCGCACTGGCATTCGGCTGTCAGGCGATGGGGGTTACCCACGGCCAACTGGTTCGGTTGCGCGACCTCCGCGATGTTGAACAGAAGATATTCGCTCAGACCCGTCCGGCGCACGAAATCGCCGCAATCGCGTTGGCGGAACTCTGCTACGGCGACAACAGCAGACAAGATCATGCGGTGATTGCAGCCATCGTCCATTTCCTGAATCGAACCGCGGGAGCCATCGAACTGGAGAGCGACCGCATCGACTGCTATAGGTCGCTCAATTCGAAAGTCCTTCAGTCGGCCGATTTCGACGAATTGCTGAAAATCGTACGGCAATGGTGGCCGTAACGATCTTGTCGGAAGACTCTCGTCGGAATACGATGGAATACGATCTCGTCTATTCCCGCGTGCACTATTGAGGGCGGATCAGATGGACTTCTCAGCACTGTTGCGAGAGCAGGATCGTGCCGCGCTGGTGGTGTACGAGATCATCCGCCAAAACGGCGGCACGTTCCAGAACAAGACCAACCTTTTCAAGGCGTTCTGGAAGGCGCATCTCAACTACACCAGAAAACACGGAGGCTATCTGACCGGATGGCCAATCGTTCGAATGCCGAACGGGCCCGGAATCGGCGACTTCGACATCGTGCTCGGAAAGTTGCTGAGCGAGGGACTGGTTCGCTGCGAAGAGACAACCGTCGGGCAGTTCACCGCATTTATCTTTGAAATCTCCGAGGATGCTTCGCCGCCGTTCAGTCTGACTGAGAACGAAATCGCGGCAATCCGGGAAGCCGTTCAGGAGACGGCAAACAAATCGGCGGCTTCCGTCAGCAAGGAAAGCCACGACGCTTCTCGCACCTGGCGGGAAGCGAAGGACGGCGAGGAACTCAACATCTATCTCGATCTGGCACCCGACGAGGAGTTCGCCGAGCGAAAGCGAGAAATGGATGAGACCGTCAACGAGCTCGCATCGATCTGGCAATAGAGCCTCGGCGCGCGAAATGACCCCGGCGATTCTCTGAGTGTTCCCGGTCGCTCTTCCTTCCCCTACTCCTCCGGCACCACCACCTGCACGGCCGCGCCGAACGGCAGGCTGGGCCAGAGTTTTCCCGCCGGCTCGATGACGACGTTCGTGTCGTTCGCCGTCCCGTCGCCGGCGGCGGCCAATTCCACGATCGTTCCCCGCCGGCGTTCGTTGCCGGGGAACCGCAACTGCACCGGCTTGCCGACCTGGAACCGGGCCAGCCGATTGGCCGGGACCGCCACGGTGAGGAAGCGGCGTTCGTCGTCGACGATGCGGGCCAGCTCGTCGCCGGCCTGCAGCACGTCCCCCGATTTTCCGATGCGGGCCAGCAGTTTGCCGTAGGCGTCGGCGACGATCGTTCGCTGCGGCGGGAGGGCTTCGAGCTGCTGTAACTCCCGTTTCGCGGCGGCCAGTTGCCGGTCGATCGCCTCGATCCCCGCGGCTTCGCGCACCTTGGCCGGCAGCCCCTTGATGAGCCGCTGCAATTCCCGCAGCCGCTCTTCGCGCAGTTGCAGCTTGACGGCGGCGACCTCGGCGGCGTTGCGGGCCGATTCGTGCCCTTTCATCGCCTTCTGGCGGCTGGTGATTGAGAGGTCGTCGGCTTTCGACAGCCCGGTCGGGCGGAAGATGTCATCCGGCCCCGAGGTCGCCACCCGCCGGGGCGTGTCGCGGAGCACGCTCTTCCACGCCTGCAGGGCGATCCGCTGGTCGTATTCCAATTGCATCAACTCGGCCGACTTCAGCCGGTTGGCCAGGATTTCGCTCTCCAGACTGCGGCGGCGCCAGGTGAGGTCGACGTCGGCCTGGGCGCGGCGGCGTTTGAGCTGCGATTCGAGCGACGCGATTTCGCACCGCTTGTCGGCGATTCGCTGATGCAGGCTGTCGTCCACCAGGATGGCGAGCTTCGTCCCCTGCTCGACGGTCGCCTTCGCACCGACGAGCCATTTGTCGATCCGCCCGGCGTCCGGCGTGCGAATGATCGACGTCCGCGCCGAAAGCCGGCCGGAGAGCAGCTCGTCTTGCTCCGCGCCGATCCATCCCGTGAGAAAGATACTCGTCGCAAGCGTGACGGCCAGCAGGAGGAACGTCCGCAGGCGGGACGCGGGAAACGGCGGGGAAGCGGCCTGATCGGACGCCGTCGATTCGGTTCGCAGTTCAGCCATCGGAATCGCTCACGGGTGTTTCCGCGCGGCCGCCGCGGAATCCGGGGCGGCGCGAGGCATCGGCGCGGCGGGGGAAATCACCTGATTTCGAATCGGCCGTCGGGCCGCGACGGATTCAGGCGAAACCCTCCCCAGCGTCGGCCCCGTGCCGGTTGAACGCGCACATGCCGATTGACCCGTGTAATCGCAAAAGTTTGACGCGCGCCGGGAAGTGGCGGTTTGCGGCGGGAAAGCGATGCCGGATTTGCCGGTTGTTGGTATTCCGCAAGGTCTGCGGAATGAACGCGGAATGGTCGGAACATCGCCGTTTCACGGGGTTGATCTCTCCGGCACCCTGTGATACTGTTGTTATGTATACAATTCCCGTTGGCAATGGGGGAACGCCATGCAGGACGTATGGAACCGCGCGTTGGACGACGTTGTCGACGAGCTGCTCGATGCTGCCGGAGTTGCCGGCCCGCCGGTCGATGCGTTCGCGGTCGCCGCCGCGATGCGGCTGGACGTCGTGTTCGACCGCTCGCAGCCGGTGCGCGGTCGGCACAAACGGCTGGGTGGGAAGCCGACGGTGTTTCTGCGGCCCGACGATCGGCCGGAACGAAATCAGTGGGCGCTGGCGCACGAGATCGGCGAGGCCGTTGCCTGGCGCGTCGCGGAGCAAGCGGGCGAAGCCGACACGCTGCCGGCCGGCGCCCGCGAAGAGATCGCGAACCGGCTCGCGTCCCGCATTCTGCTGCCGTCGCGGTGGTTCTTCGCCGACGCCGCCGTGCTCGACGACGACCTGTTCGCGCTGAAGCCGTCGTATGCCACGGCCAGCCACGCGCTGATCGTGCTGCGGCTGCTGGACCGCGACGCGCCGGGGGTGGTGACGATCATCGACAATGGCCGCACGACCTGTCGCAAGTCGAACGCAGGCGCCCCGCCGCCGTTGCTGCCGGAAGAACGCAACGCCGCGAACGAAGCCCATTGCACGGGACGGGTCGGCCGCCGCGACGGCGAAGCGTACCGCATCCGCGCGTGGCCGGTGCACGAGCCGCATTGGAAGCGCGAGATCGTGTGGACCGCGTTCGCCGACGAATTCGCCGTTTGCTGAAGGCATCCGTGTAGCGTGCGGCGTTCCGCGATGCGGCGCGTCAGTCGTCGGTCTCGTACCGCCCTTCGAGCGCCTGCGTGCCGGGGACGTCGCTCTGCTCGTCGTCGTCGAGCAACTCCCCCTGCAGCGCTTCGAGGGCGTCGAGCGCGTCTTCGTAGGAATCGTACGGTCCGGCGTCGATGACCGTCGCCCCCAGTCGAAGCGCGGCGTCGGCAGCCGTCTCATTGTCGGCGTGGTCGACGACGGTCATTCCCGCGTCGGTCTCGATGATGCAATACAGCGGCATGGGCTGGCGCCTGTGGTGGTTTGGTGAGTGGTGAGTGGTGAGTGGTGGAATGGCGAGGATGAGAGATACGCGATGGGAATCAACTCATCCCTCATCGTTCGTCTCTTATCCCTCATCCGACTACCACTCACCACTCACCAATTCAGAAAATCCCGAGCTGGTCGCGGGCTTCGTCGGTCATGCGTTCCGGAGACCACGGGGGGGACATCACGAGCCGGATCTTCGCTTCGTCCACGCCGTCGAGCCGTTCCAGAGCCATTTTCGACTGCTGCAGAATCTGCGGTCCGGCGGGGCAGGCGGGGCTGGTGAGGGTCATGTTGACGTTGACCGTCCCCCCTTCCCGCTCGACGTCGTACACCAGGCCGAGGTCGACGATGTTGATCATCAGCTCGGGGTCGACGACCTGTTTCAACGCTTCAATCAATTCCAGGTCGCCGCCATTGGATTCGACGGCACCCGGTGAAGGAGTCTGCTCGCCCGCGTCGAGCGGCGTGATCGTCGGTTCGTGGCGTTCGTCGGTCATGATGTTTCTTCTCCCGTAGTGCGGAATTCATTCCGCACAATCGACATCTCGTGCGGAATGCCCCTTTTCAAATCGAACAGGGCGCACTACATGCCTGACCTACGAGGCGCCGGCGTAGATCCCGTCGTCGCGGACCTCCACGGCAAACGTCGCCACCGGCTCCGTCGCCGGCATGCACAACGGCTCGCCGCTGCGGATGTCAAACCGCGCCCCGTGCCGCGGGCAGGTGATCTCGTGGTCCGCGATCGGCCCGTTCGTCATGGCCTGCCCGTCGTGGGTGCAGGTGTCTTCAATGCAATAATAGTCGTCCCCGACGCGAATCAACAGGGCGGGGAGGTCGTCGACGACGACGGACTTGCGGCCGCCGGGGGGGATTTCTTCGGGGTCGGCGATTTTCGTGAGTTCAGGCATGGTGGTTTGGGTCAGTCGTTCGAGTCTTCGTCGGCCGGTGGATGCGATGAGCCAAGTGCTTCGAGCCGCGACAACCATCCGTCAAAATGTGGACACTTGTGGCGGATCGCTTGCAGACCGATCAACTCCGCGACCTGCGGTCCGACTGCGGATTTTGTGCGCTCGTAATCGGGAAACTGGGAGATAATCCGCTTGCTCGGGGCGGAGTGTTGGCCATCGTCGATCAGTTCCGGCGTGTCGTGCGAATCGGTGATCGCCTGAAGTGCCGCGATTTGTTTCTCGTGATGATTGTACAAGAGCTCGAACGCCGACGGATCGGAAAACAGGTACGCCTCGAACTCGTGCATTTGAAAATACGGGATGAACCTGGGATCTCCAATGTCGGCAGCGAACGCCTGTTCGAGGAATTCCACTCGATTCACTGGCAGATGCCGCAGCTTCTGCGCGTCCGCGGTTCCAGGGAAATCGGCGGCGATGGCATACAGGTCGATCATCGTGGTGAAGTAGACGTCTCGCTGCCTTTCCTGCGAGAGAAACCGGCCGATGTCGTTCTTGAGGGGCACGTACTTGCGGCCTCCGCCGCGGTGAATGCGGCCCTTTTTTCTCGCATGCGCGATGAGAACTGGACGATGCAGATAAACTCCGAATCCGGCAAGGTGCGGAGCAAGCACCGTGTCTGCGAACGTCTGCTCGGTCGACCCTTCGGCGAACAGATACAGCCGCGACATCAGTGCGGTCCCCCACCGATGACGTTTTTCTGCCAGACTTCACCGAGACTGTAATCCTCCAGCCAGGATTCCAGCCGTTCCGGATCGGGTCGGACGAACTGCGATTCTCTTCCGTCCCTGTCGACGACAACGATGTCTGCTGGATCAAATTCGTCGAGGAACGTGGGCGACTGCGTGGATACGAGTACTTGCGTGTGGTGGGACGCCTTCTTGAACAATGAAGCAACCACGTCAATCGCATACGGATGCAGGCCGAGTTCCGGCTCGTCGACGATGATGAATTGTGGGAGTTCGCCCTCCGGCTGCAGCAGTAGCGTGACGAGACCGATCGCCCGTATCGTGCCGTCAGAAAGTTGATGCGGGCCGAATACTTCGTCCGAGCCTTTCTCGCGCCAATTCAGGATGACGTCCGGGCCGTTTCCGCTTCCGCTCGTCGGTTCATGGAGAATGAAATCCTCAAGAAACGGCGCGATCAGGCGGACCGTGCTGACAATGCGCCGGTAAGCGGCCCCGTTCTCTTCCCGGAGACGCAGCAGGAACGCCGCCAGGTTTCCTGCGTCGGACCGGAGGCGTCGGTTGTCGTCGATGTAGCCGTACTGGCGGACTCGCGCCGCCGCCGAGGTGTCGTGAAAATGGAACACACGACACTGTTCCAGAAAGTGGACGATTTCTTTTCGACTCGGCGCATTCGGCGAATCCGCCGTGGTGCGAACGTGCGCCTCGACATGCCCGGATCCCAATCCAACCGCGGTTCCCGTCAGGACATCCTCACTCACCAATTGCTCTTCCGCGAAGATCAGTTGATCTCCGGCTGCGTATGCCAGACGGAATTCATAGGCAGCATCCGTCGCTGGGCGGCTACCGAAGCTGAACTCAAGTCTCGCTGCGATTTCCGACGTCACCTTCGGTCCAAAGTGGAGCAGCGAGTGCGCATGACCGGACGTGGCGATAAACTTCTGCAGGTGCCCCGCCATCATCTCGTTCAACATCTTGAAGAACGAAACCAGATTGCTCTTCCCCGCCCCGTTCGCGCCGATCAGCACGTTCAGCGGGCGCAATTCAATATCCATCTCGCGGATGGATTTGAACCCGCTGAGCTTCACTCGCTGCAATCTCGCCAAACCGTGTCTCCCGCAATCCGCAATCAACAATCCGCAATCCCCTCACACCACCACCCGCTCAATCCCCAGCTTCCGCTCTACCGCCTGGCTGAGCGTTTCCCGCACCACCGGCACCGGGATGCGGTCGTAGATCGTGTGAAAAAACCCTTCCACGATCATATGCATCGCCTCGAATTTCGTCATCCCGCGGGACATGGCGTAGAAGATCTGCTCCTCGTCCACGCGGCCCGCGGTCGCGCCGTGGGTGCAGCGGACGTCGTCGGCTTCGATCTCCAGGCCGGGGATCGAATCGCAGCGGGCGGTATTGCTCAGCAGCAAGGCGTCGCTGCGCTGGTAGCCGTCGGTCTTCTGGGCTTGCGGTTCCACGCGGATCATCCCCCGCCAGACGACGCGGGCGCGGTCGCGAAGCACTTCCTTGTACAACAGGTCGCTGCGGGTGTCCGGGGCGTTGTGCGACTGCTGCGTGTAATACGACAGCAGTTGCCGATCGACGGCGAACGTCACGCCGTTGACCTGGGCTTCGGCCCCGCGGCCGTCGAGGTGGATGTCCTGATGGATGTGGGCCAGCTTCGCTCCGAGGCCGCCGACGGTCCACTGCAGCGAGCCGTTCGATTCGACCCGGCCGGCCTGATGGGCGAAGTGGTACGTTTTCTGGTTCCAGTTCTGCAACTGCACGTACCGCAGCCGGGCGCCTCTGCCGACGAGCAGTTCGACCGAGCCGACGTGCAGGCCGGGAAACCTGGCATCGGCGGAGACGGTTTCTTCCAGCAGCGTCGCGGAGGCGTTTTCTTCGAGGATGACCAGTGTGTGGCTGAAGTCGGCTGCGTTCGCCGTGGCGAGCCCGATGAGGCTGTGCACGGGTTCGTCGAGTTCGACGTTCCGCGGCACGTACAGCAGCGTCCCGCCGGTGCAGAAGGCGGCGTGCCAGGCGGAAAAGCGGTCGGCATCGAACGGCACGGCCCGCCGCATCAGCACGGGTTCCAGCAGGTCGCGGTGGACCTTCACCAACTCCGCGAGGTTGCCGAACAGAATTCCCTTCGCGGCCAGTTCCTTCTTCGCGGTTGAGGCGATGCAGTGGCCGTCGATGTGCGCGACGTTGCCGGCAAATTCGGCCCGTTCGCGCATCAGCGTGTCGAACGAAACCGACTCCGGCGCGTCCGGCGAAATCGCGAACTGAGACGGCCGGAACGTCCGCAGGTCGACCCGCTTGAATTCCTCGGGATTGAGCTCTTCAGCCAGCTTCTGCTCGTAGACGTCGAACGCCTCGCGGCGGAGATCGGTCACCCAGCCCGGCTCGTCGCGGGTCTTGAGGAAAGCGTCGAACTCCGTGTGGACGGAATCGTCGGTGAGCGTCGTCGTGGTCATAGGCTGCGCGTTTCGTGGTTGTGTTCGGTGTTTCCCGTAATGGTAGGAGACCCGGTCCGGTTATACGAGCACCCCTTCGGCCGGTTCCAGCAATTCGGGGACTTCTTTGCGCTCGATCGCCTGCAGCAGGTTGACTTCGATCGTCCGCGAAATGGCCGTCAGCGGCAGGTCCTGCGGCTCGATGCCGAACGGCTCTTCGATTTCGCCGCCGATTTCATCGAGGCCGAGGAAGGCGTGGGAGATCAGCGCCACGACGAGGGGCGTCAGCCAGCGGACGGTGTCGATGATCCCGAACGGCAGAAACAGGCAGTAGAACGCCACCGTGCGGTGCAGCAGCACGGTGTAAGCGAAGGGGATCGGCGTGTTCTTGATTCGCTCGCAACCCCCCTGCACGTCGGTGATGGCAGACAGCGTGCGCTCGACCGTCGCCAGATGGAAATCGGAAATCCAGCCGTCGCGCCACGCCTTCCGCAAGCGGACGCCGAGATCCAGCAGGATGGCCACGGGGACGTTCTTTTCGTCCTGCAATTGCGGGAATTCCGCCGCGGGGATGAAACCCGCCAAGTCTTCATAAGGAATCGAATCGCGGAGATGATGCCTCAGCGAATGGACATAACCGACCATGCGGCGGATCAGGTCCTCCTGAAACTCGCGCACGTGCGGATCGGCCGCGGGCCGGTTGGCTGGCGGGACGACCAGCATCAGGACTTCGCGGGCGAAGCTGCGGGACGAGTTGACGAGTTGCCCCCACAGCTTGCGCCCTTCCCAGAACCGGTCGTAGGCGGCGTTGTTGCGAAAGCCCAGAAAGATCGCCAGCGCCAGCCCGATCAGCGTGAAGGGCGTGACCGTCAGCGTGTAGTGTTCCAGCTCGTAATACCGCACGACGGCGGTCGCGACCGCGGAAAACACGGTGATCGACACAATCCGCGGCAACGTGCGGGTCAACGCGCTCCCCTTGTAGGAGAAGAGCATCCGCAGCCAGGTGAGTTCGCGTTGGACGATCATGGGGGTCAGGTCAGGGTGATCAATCCGTGGCGGAAGTCGATGGTGAGTTCGTGGCCCCGGAGGAAGTCGAGGCCGAGCAGTCCGTCGATCGTCGCCGTCGCGGGCAGCGAGTGGCAGATGACCGGAAAATCAAGCCGTTCGTGACCGAGAGCGGAGAACCTGACCACGTTGACGCTGGGAACATACTCAACACCGCTGGATGTGGTCATCCGATACCTGACGGTTGATGCATCCGGATCATATCCGAGTGAACGCAGCACCCATCGGTTCACGGAGGTGCGCGAAGAACCGGTATCCAGCGCCACCCGGAGCTTCGTCTTGCGACGCGGACCGTCAAGTTCGGCCGTGACAATACTCAGGCGGGAATTGGGGTTGAACGGCACGGTCACAGCGAGAATTCCATGTCGTCAGGCAATTCCCCGGCATAAACGATTGCCGACCTCACCACGTCCAATTCCTCAATCTTACGGTAGACGTCGTCGCGGTCGTGGCTGTGGTATCGAACCTTTCCGCCCGTGACGCGGTGCGACTCGTCCGTCTCCGGATCCTCAATGAGGACCCACTCGGAGTCATAGCGGGCCCTGATTTCGTCGGTGGTCAGGTTATCGCTCATGCAAAACTCCTTCGCTGTTCATTGCGACTTCAAGGAATTCGTCGTCACACGGCACTCACGAGGCAATACTCCCGATCATCGGGAAACAGTTCCCCCGTGTAATGCGTCGCAATTCGTTTCGGCGCGGGGAGCGCCTTCGCCACCCGGTACATTTCCTGTCGGTCGTTGCCGTGATACAGCACCGTCCCGGACAGCACTTCCAGCGATTCGTCGGTGACGGGGTTGCCAATCAGCACGAACTCGTCGGGGTAGCGGCGGTTGATTTCTTCGATGGTCAGGACTTCGTTCATGATTCTGTTTCAACTCGCGAATGGATACCGACACGGAGAATGGAGGGAATCCGGACGCAGTTGTACGGTACATCGCCCGAAAAGTGCGTCGCAATGAGGGTGTGCCGCGTCCGAACCGCTTCCTCATAAACCACGTCCCGGTCAGGGCTGTTGCACAAGACTTCTCCACGAACCAGACGGCCCGACACATCCTTTTCCGGATCGCCGATCAACACCCATTCGTCGGGATAGCGGCGGTTGATTTCGTCGATCGTCAGGACTTCGCTCACTTCACAGGCCCTCCAATCGTGCTTCCTTTCGGGATGTCTTCCTCAGGCGGGAACTCGATCTTGGCGTAAATCTCCCCCATCGGCACAGAGATGTCCAACGCCGGCAGGCTGAGCACGGCGTCGAGACCGGCCAGCGAAGTAATCAGCCAGCGCCCGTCACTCTGCCGGGCAATGTGATCGATCGACGGCTGGTCCTGCTCCACGAGCACGTACTCACGAAGCGATCCGATCGTCTGGTAATTCTTGAACTTTCGGCCCCGGTCGTAGCCCGCCGTCGTGGGAGAAAGCACTTCGATGATGACGATCGGGTTCAATAGCGTCTCACGTCGCTGATCAGCAAACTCGGGCCCGCCGCCAACGATGCTGACGTCCGGGTAAGCATACAGGCCCGACTGCGTGAGGACGCGCATGCCAGATGGATAAACGAGGGCGTCGCTGCGTCGCAACCTGCTACTCAATTCGCCGAGCAGGTTTCCGACGATCAGAGAATGCGACTGGTTCGCCCCTGACTTCACGAAAACTGCGCCGTCGCAGTACTCGTGCTTGATTTCGGGCGAGGCGTGCTCGATCACGAGATATTCGTCGACGCTGCAGCGCTTGACGGCGGCGGTGGACATGGTTTTCGTCCCTTGCGGGGCAGCCGAACGAGACCCGGCGGCGGCGTCAACTCTCAGCATTCGTCAATCCCTGTGTGCGGCGGCCAACTGCGCCCGTCGCCGCAGCACGGGGTCATTCCTCATTCAACATTCAACGACTGTTCCAATTCCGTCCGGCTCATCGTCGGTTCCCGGCGCCGCTCTGAAATCATCTCCCAGAACTTTGCATTTCGACACAAGGCGAGTTGTTCCTCGTCAAGATCCGCAACACCGATCAGCACGGCGACGGGCCGGCCCCCGCGCGTGATCACGACCCGCTCCTTCTGGGCATCTTCCAACGACGATCCCAGATTGGTTTGCTCCGCGTCGATCGTTTTCATATCGTTTCCTCCGTCGTCCGATGCGGTGGCTTTTCACGGATTGCGCGGATGACGACGTGAACCGCTTCGCTATCAATATCATAATACACGCGCCAATCGCCGATTCGCAGTTCCCAGACCGGCTCAAGATGTTCCCAAGGCGGGTCCAGGCCCAACAGGGCTTTGCGGCGCCGCGTGGGGACGTCGGGCTCGTGAGTCAATTGACTGTCGATTTCATCCAGGATGCGGCTGCGGTCGTACGCCCGCAACGCGGCGAGTTCGTCGCGAACGCTACGCGCGTACTCGATCGTGTATGACATCGCCATCCCGCTCCGACAGAATTACCCCACGCTCCCCTCCATCTGCAGTTCAATCAGACGGTTCATCTCCACCGCGTACTCCATCGGCAGCTCCTTCACCAGCGGCTCGATGAAGCCGGTGACGATCATCGCCGACGCTTCCGCTTCGCTCAGGCCGCGGCTCATCAGGTAGAAGAGCTGCTCCTCGGCGATTTTCGAGACGCTGGCTTCGTGCTCGATGGCCACGTCGTCTTCTTCGATTTCGATGTAGGGGTACGTGTCGCTGCGGCTCTGGGGGTCGAGAATCAGCGCGTCGCAGACGACGTTCGACTTACAGTGGTGGGCGTGCTTGTTGACCTTCACCAGACCGCGGTAACTCGCCCGGCCGCCGTCTTTCGAGATGCTCTTCGAAATGATGCGGCTGGACGTGTGCGGGGAACAGTGGACCATCTTCGCGCCGGCGTCCTGGTGCTGGCCTTTGCCGGCGAACGCGATCGAGAGCGTCTCGCCGCGGGCGCCGGGTTCCATCAGGTAGATGGCGGGGTACTTCATCGTCAGCCGGGAGCCGAGGTTGCCGTCGACCCATTCCATCAGCGAATCGCCGTAGGCCATCGCCCGCTTGGTGACGAGGTTGTAGACGTTGGCGGACCAGTTCTGGATCGTCGTGTACCGGCAGCGGCCGCGGCGTTTCACCAGGATTTCCACCACCGCCGAGTGCAGACTGTCCGACGAATACGTCGGCGCGGTGCAGCCTTCGACGTAATGCACGGCGGCATCTTCGTCGACGATGATCAGCGTCCGCTCAAACTGCCCCATGTTCTGCGAGTTGATCCGGAAGTACGCCTGCAGCGGGAATTCGATCTCCACACCCTTCGGCACGTAAATGAACGAACCCCCCGACCAGACCGCCGAGTTCAACGCGGCGAACTTGTTGTCGCTGGGCGGGATGACGGTGCCGAAGTATTCTCGGAACAGTTCCGGATGCTCGCGGAGGGCGGAATCGGTGTCGGTGAAGATGACCCCCTTCGCGGCGAGGTCTTCCTGCAGGCTGCCGTAGACGACTTCGCTTTCGTACTGGGCCTTCACGCCGGAGAGGTACTTCTTCTCGGCTTCGGGGATGCCGAGGCGGTCGTAGGTCTTGCGGATGTCGTCCGGCACGTCGTCCCAGCTTTTCTCCTGCTTATCCGACGCGCGGACGTAGTAGAAGATGTTCTGGAAATCCAGATGGCTCATGTCGCCGCCCCAGTTGGGCATCGGCTTTTCGAAGAAATAGTCCAGCGACTTGAGCCGGAAATCGCGCATCCAGCCCGGCTCGCCCTTCATCTCCGAAATCTGGCCGACGATTTCATGGTCGAGGCCCTTGCGGCTGATGAAGGCGTACTTGTCGGTGGGGTCGTGGAACCCGTACTGGTATTCGTGGGTGCCGACGTCGGGCTTTTCGAGGAGTTCGGTGGTCACGTTGATATCTCCAGTTCGTATCGAACGAATTATGGTTTTTGAAATCCGCGGCCGGCCCTTTCGAACCAGTCGCGAATGGAAAGTTTGAAACCGGGGAGAACATTGCCACCGTCGAGGGTGTCGTCTTCGGTCAGCGTCAGGCAATCCTCAATCCCGGACCAGATCTCAACGGTGCGTTTCAGCGGATAGGCGATCCACACCAATTGCACGCCGGCCGCGAAATAGTCGTCTCGCTTCTGCTGCATTTCCCGCTGCGTATTGCCGCGGCTGTAAACTTCGACCGCCAGATCGGGTGCGATGTTGGCCACCGCGACCTGCGGCACTTCGCGATTCGGCACGCGCTCCCATCGGTAGAACGCGACGTCCGGCTCGCGAACCTTGGTCGGACGAAGTCGGGTCATGCCGTCGGCACCGACGACGAATCCGAGGTCATGCTCTTCGGCGAATTCGTCGAGCAAACGGCCCAACAGCATGCCGAGCCGTGATTCGAAATAGCCCACGGCCTTCTCCACGATGACGCCATCGATGAGTTCACATAGCTTCGTCTGGATCAAGTCGTCCTCGGTCGCCGTTCCCGGCGGCGGCTGGATGCGAATCCGATCCAGCGGAATATCACCCAAACGCTTGACCAGATCGGCCAGCGTTTGTGGGGGAGACTCAGTGGTAGGTTCGAGAACGGTACTCATTGTGATCAGACCATCTCATTTCAACGGCACAGCCGGAAGTCGTTTCAGTTTTTGCGACGCCGGATCGATCATGATGCCGACCGATTCCAACGCCGTCACTCCCAGCAACGGCTCGGCATTATCGGGGCCGAAGATCACTCGGCCGGCGGTGATTTCTCCCATGAACTCAATGACGGCCAACCCGAAGTCGTATTCGACAGTGGTTCCGTTCGCCAACTCGTAGGCCATTCGCCCGGCGGGTTGGATGCCGGCCTTTTGCAGTTCCGAAGCCGGGGCCATGCTGTCGGTCGCGCCGGTGTCGACAAGGAACAATGCCTCGTAGGATTCCGCGGCTTGCGGCAGCGGTTTCAGTGACACGGTGACGTGGATCAGCCCCATCGATCTCTCCCGGTCAGGCTGGAAAGCCTGACCTACGAAACGGCAACAACTTCCTTTTCCTTCTTCTCAACCTTCTGCTGCTCCGCGGCGGCTTCCGGGTGGCGTTCGCGGACTTTGGTGTAGCCTTCGTTGTGCAGTTCGATCGCCAGTTCGTGGCCGCCGGTTTCGACGATGCGGCCGCCGAGGATGACGTGGGTGAACTGCGGCGTGTTGTATTCCAAGAGCCGGTCGTGGTGGGTAATGATCAGCACCCCCATGTCGGGACCGGACAGCCGGGCGATGCCTTCGCTGACGACTTTCACCGCGTCGGTGTCGAGGCCGCTGTCGGTCTCGTCGAGGATGGCGAACTTCGGTTTGAGCATCGCCAGTTGCAGGATCTCCATCCGTTTCTTTTCCCCACCGGAGAACCCCTCGTTGAGGTACCGGCGGGCGAAACCGGCGTCCATGCCCATTGCCTTCATGTGTTCGCGAAGCTCGGTGCGGAACAACTTCATCGAGATGAGTTCTTCGCCCTCCTTGCGGTCGGGATTGCGAACGTTGGAAACGGCGTGCCGCAGGAAGTCGGCGACCTTCACGCCGGGGATCGTCACCGGGTACTGGAACGCGAGGAACAGCCCGTTGCGGGCGCGTTCGTTGGGGTCCAGTTCGAGCAGGTCGACGCCGTCAATTTCCACGCTGCCGTCGGTGATCTCGTACTTCGGATGTCCGACGATCGCGTAAGCCAGCGTGCTCTTGCCGGAACCGTTGGGGCCCATCAGGGCGTGGATTTCACCCTGTTTGATCTCCAGGTCGACCCCTTTGAGGATCGGCGTCCCTTCGACGGCGACGTGGAGGTTTTGAATCGTGAGAGTGCTCATTGAGTTTCGAGTGGCTGTGAAAGAATGTAGTGCGCCCCTTTTCAAATTGATCGGGGGCATTTCGCACGAATACAGACCGTGCGAAATGAATTTCGCACTACAACAACGAACAACGGACCACGGTCCAACTACGCCAGCGCCGGCTCTTCAGCGCAGCCGCTGTGGTGCGGGACCGGGAGGACGTCCGACGTTCCCTTGGCGAGGCGTTTCGCTTTAATCTTGTCCTGAATCCGCATGATGCCTTCCAGCAGCGCCTCCGGGCGGGGCGGGCAGCCGGGGACGTACACGTCGACCGGCACCACCAGGTCCACGCCCTTCACGACGTGGTAGCCGTACTTGAAATACGGCCCGCCGCCGACGGTGCAGGCCCCCATCGCGATCACGTATTTCGGGTCGGGCATCTGCTCGTACAACCGGCGGACGCGACTGCCCATCTTGTAGGTCACGGTGCCGGCGACGATCATCAGGTCCGCCTGCCGTGGCGTCGCCCGGAACGCCCCCGCGCCGAAGCGGTCCAGGTCGAACCGGCTGGCGCCGGTGGCCATCATTTCGATCGCGCAACACGCGAGACCGAACGTCATCGGCCAGATGCTGGACTGCCGCGCCCAGTTCATCCCCTGCTCGAGCGTCGTCACGATGACGTTTTCTTCGAATCGTCCTTCAATCCAGGTCATGTCCGGTATCCGGGTTTCGTGGTGTTTGTTTGCCGGTCTCGTGGCAGCGGCTGCCGACCACTCGTAGCGGGAATAATGGAGAAGTGGAGTATTACAGTCACGCAATTGGTCCCGATTCCATTACTCCAGCACTCCATTACTCCACTTCCTTCGCGGGGTTACTCTACCAACGCTGCTTTCGGCTGCAACTGGTCTCCGACTTGGAACTCACAGCAACTCCCCCCCTCCAACTGGCACTGCGACAGGTGCACCGGCGCGCCGAGCACTTCGGCGAACACCGCCTGCTCCAGTTCGCAGATGCCGGAATCGGAACTGGCCAGCTCCAGGTAGGGGCAGTTGTTTCCTTTCAGGACCGGCAACTCGTTGCTGAACTCGAGGTCGACGTCGAAACCGTGATGCGACAGCCCTTCCCGCAGTTCGCGGGAACGCTCCGTCAGACTCGCGCCGTGTACGGTGTTGCGATATCGCCGGACCAGCTCCTTACGGACCTGGTCCATCACTTGCTCCCGCAGTTCCGGCGGCTCGAGGTTGCGGACGGCCCGCCATAACGTCATCGCCAGTTCGGCGTAGTTCTCGCCCAACTCCTTCAGGCCGTTTTGCGACAGTGAGTAGTAATGGCACGGCCGTCCGCGGCCCTCGCCGACGGCTTCGCGGTCGATCAGGCCCATCCCCTGCAGCCGGTTCAACCGCAGCCGCACCGCGGTGGCGGTCACGCCGAGGTCGTCGCCGATTTCCTGAATCGTGCCTCCCCCCAGGCGGTTCAACCGCTGCAGGAATTCACGATCTTTGGGTTCCAAGGCGGCTAACATCGGTGATTGCCCTCTGCCTACGGCTATCGTAGTCAATTGAACCGTTTTTGACAACGAAATCTGTGAAAACTTCTTCGCTCGACGGCGAAAGAGGTTACGGCTCCGCAAGCAGGTCCGGACGGCCCGTCCGGACCTTTGGTGGGCCGGACAGCAATCATTCACGCGGTTTGGCGCAGCGAGGTCCGGTCGGGCCGACACGGACCTACCTTTCTGATACGCACACCACACAATCCGCACGCATCCCGGTTTCCGCCGTCTCGCCGGGACTTGCACCCTCTGACCATTCGCCGTGATGGCCATAACGCGCTCGTCCGATTCGTCGCGCGCCGCTTCTCGGAGTTGCCCTGGGCCCGCGCGAATGCCCATTCCGAGAATTGCCGCGCCGATTCGTTCGACCGCCGTTGCGCGACCGGACCGTGCGGCAATTCCGGTCGCGACCGGAGCCGGCGACCGCAGCTTGCCTCTTGTATTTTGTGTCGGAACGCGTCTTGGCCGCCGCCGACTGGGTGGTAGACTTCGATGGCAATGCGCAAATCAGCCGGCGGGCGCCAGCCCCCGGTTCCCGGCAATCGCGCAACGAACCGGGGGCTAGCGCCCGCCGGCTGATGAGGAAATCCGGGAAGAGGTCGGAAATGCCACGTGACATCGATTTCGGACGGCCTTCCAAGGCCGTCTTGCGGATCGTGCGACTGCCGCGACGGCCTTGGAAGGCCGTCGTACGGTACGTACCCCTCGGCGCGTTCGCGCTGCTGATTCTCATTCCCGGTTGCCGGACGACTGACGGAAGGCTGTGGTTCGACGAATCGCCCCCCACGTACGCGCCTACCGATCAGACGACGCGTCGCATTCCGGACGGTCAGTACGACGCCGGGCGGACGACTCCAACCGGTCCCGCGGGGACGAGCTCGGGACCGGCGTTTCCGGGAAGCAAACCGTCGGCAACGAATCTCACGCTGACGGTCGCCGCCCCCCGGCAGGTGCAGCTCGGACGGCCGGCGTTGTTCGACGTGGCCATTCGCAACAACGGCACGGCGACTGTCAACGCCGCGCGCATCGCGGTCTCGTTCGGCGACGGCCTGCGGTTTCCGGGCAAGACGGAGCAGTCGTTCGATCAGCAGCTCGCGCCGCTCCCGCCGGGAAAATCGCACAACGTCGCGCTGATGCTGCGGGGGGAAGCGCTGGGCACCCACTGCGCCCGCTTCCGCCTCACCCTCGACGGCCTCGAAACCGTCTGGAAGTCGGTCTGCGTGCAGGTCGTGCCGCGGCAATACGCCGTCTCGCTCGCCGTCGCGCCGCTGCGGACCGTCGGCGGCCGCACCGAGTTCACCCTGTCGCTGACCAATGTCGCGAAAGACGAGTTGCACGGCGCGACCGTTTCAGTGGAGTTCGACCCGCGGCAGCTCAAACCGCTCAGCGGCAGCCACGGGGCCCGAGTCGAGAGCGGCCGGCTGACGTGGGCCGTCAATCGTCTGCGGCCCGGCGTCAGCGTGCACGTGCAGGGGGAGCTGGAATGCCGCGTCGCGTCGCCGCAGGTCTGCCTGACGGCCTACGTCGCGGCCGCCAACGCCCCCTCGGACCGGGAAGCCGTCTGCTGGCAGGTGATCGAGCAGGGCCGCCCGTTCGACATGCGGATCGCCGATACCCGCGACGTCGTCCGCGTGGGGGAGGCGACGGAAGTCGTGGTCTCGGTGCAGAACCGCAGCGGCAAGCGGGCCGCGCTGCCGACGCTTGCGGTCCAGGTCCCGGCGAACTTCCGCGTCGTTTCGACGTCGGTCTGGGAGGGCACGCAATCGCTGGCCGGCAAGGCGGCGGTCGACAAGGGGGCGGTCGCGTTTCCGCCGGTCGAAATGGTCGACGCGGACGGCGTCATCACGTACCGCATCCGCGTCGAGGCGCTCGAAGCGGGCGGGACGTCATTCACGGCGAAGGTCGCGCTGGACGCGAAAACCGTCCTGGAACTGAGCGAACCGGTGACGGTGGTTCGGTAGCGACGATCAAAGTCGACCAGTGTTGATCAGCGTTTGCTGAGGGTCCTCCACGCCCAGAGACAGGCGAGGAAGAACTTCTTTTCAGTCGAGTTGTCTAGAGACCGGAAACGGGCAATGGCGTCGCGAACTTGATCGATGAGTCACAGGACTTCCGAGCGGACGAACCTCTCCGTCAAGTCATAGTCTGCAAGGTTTCGGCGGGCCTGCAGATCGACGAGCATTCCCGCGATTCGGCGAATCGCAACTGGAACTGCAAACGTCGAGGGAAGCCCCTTCAACACGTGGGACGGAAGCGTGCCCCCGTCATACGACCGGCAGGCGTCTCGAATTGTCGTGTGTTCGAAACTCCGGCCCAGCACGGCGCGAAACGATGCCTGTTGATGCTGAGCCCCGATCGCCGCGCGACAGGATTGGTCGACGAGAAAGTGGAACAGCGCGTAGTAAGCCGCCGAAACGCTGCGGCGCAAGTTCGCCTGTTTTGGTTTGTTGGCGTCGAGGCGCGCAAGGCGACTTGCCTGTTTGAGTAAGTCTTCGTGCACGGGATCAATTCGCCTCCGCCTTCTCGCGGCGTTCACTCTCGGTTTGGAGAAACACGTACGGGAATCGGTCGATGCCCCGTGCCCGAATCCGATCGCGAATACTCTCCTTGAAATCGGAGACATCGCTCCCCGGAACGTTCTCCACGTCCGTCTTGTCGCTCAGCGTCACCGTGACGCGCAAGGCGTCTTCCCCCTCCCAGGTCACGAAGTCTTCGACTTCGATATCGACCACCGGCAGGCTCTTTGGCGACTTGATCGACTTGAGTTCGACCGCCTTGCGGGCTTCGTCCACGACTGACATCATTTGCTCCTCGCGCGGCGAGGCCTCGAAGTGAAGTCCCGCGCTGCCGACCCGATTCTAGGTGTTTTCGGAAAACCCGGACAAGAGCAATCGGCGGCGGGCCGAATCGTGTTGTCCATTGGCCCCTTCGCCGCCGCCCGGATACGATAAGCGCGTGGAACTTCGGAAACGAGCCCCGCCGACCGCTTGCGCCGAAGGGAGATCTCATGCACCGAACCAGAACCGTCGCCGAATGGATGGCCGAACGCGACCTGGACGTCTCCCGGCTCGCCGAGACGGCGCGGCTCGACCGCAAGGTCGTCGAGGCGATCGTCGCCGGCCGCTACACGACCAGCCCCGCCCAGCGGCAGCGGGTCGCCGACTGCCTCGGCGTCTCTCCGGACGACGTGCAGTGGGGCCGCACCGTCGAGGTCGACCACATGTACGGGCATGGGCCGCAGTTCGGGCGGAGTCCGTAATCACACGTAGTGCGGAATTCATTCCGCACGAGGTTGGAAATGGAGTGATGTCGAAAATGCGAATCCTGCTTGCAGCCCTGGTGCTGGCGATGACGGCTGTTGCGGGTCCAGCGTGCGCCGACGACGGGTTGCTCGCCCGCTGGAAACTGGCCGGCGATGCGAAGGATTCCTCTGGGAATGGACGGCACCTCGAAAACCACGGCGTCCAGTTCGGTGCGGCGGGGCCGGTAGGAACGGCGGCGGTGTTCGATGGACGAAAGGGCTATCTCGAACTTCCCGGCGGCAAGTCGTTGCGGCTCGGGACGGGGGAATTCTCGATCTCCGTCCGGGTGCACGTCGGCGAGGCGCTCGACGATCTGCCGGGGAACATCCTCAGCCGGTACGATCCCGGAAAACGCCGCGGGTTCCAACTGAGCATCGACAGCCGGCCGGGCGTGACGTCGAGCCAGGCGAACGCACGGCAGCTTCACTTCGGCATCGACAACGGGCACAACGACGCGAAGTGGACCGACCACGGCCGGCTCGGCAAGGCGGTGCTCGTCTTCGGGATGGCTGTCTACAAGGGGCAGTTGTTCGCCGGCACGTGCGTCGCGGGGAAGAGCGAAGCCAGCCGCGTCTACCGCTTCGACGGCAAAACCTGGACCGACTGCGGCGCTCCGGACAAATGCAACTCGGTCTCGGCGTTCGCGGTCTACAAGGGGAACCTCTACGTCGGCGTCAGCAAGTACCGGCTGCGGGGGTCGTCGCTGAAGGAATCGGACAATCCGCATCCGGGCGGCGGCGTCTATCGCTATGTCGCCGACGGAAAATGGGAAGCGTGCGGCCGGCTGCCGAAGGTCGAGGCGATCAACGGGCTGGCCGTTTTCCGCGGCAAGCTCTACGCCAGTTCGATGTACGCGCCGGCGGGGCTGTTCCGCTACGAAGGGGGAACGAAGTGGACGTCGTGCGGCACCCCCGGCGGCAAACGGGTCGAAGCCCTCTGCGTCTACAACGGCCACCTCTACGCGACCGGCTACGACGAAGGGGCCGTCTACCGTTACGACGGCACGACCTGGTCGCACCTCGGCCGGGTCGGCAAGGCCACGCAGACCTACGGGTTCGCCGTTCACAACGGGGAGCTTTACGTCAGCGAATGGCCCAACGCCGAGGTGTATCGTTACGGCGGCGGCACGAAATGGGTCTTCGCCGGCAAGCTGGGAAACGAGAAAGAAACGATGCCGCTGGTGGTCTACAACGGCAAGATGTACGCGGGCACGCTCCCCCGCGCCGAGGTGTACCGCTACGACGGCGGCACGAGTTGGACGAAGTTCGCCCGGCTCGATTTCACCCCCGACGTCCGCTATCGCCGCGTCTGGTCGATGGCCGTCTACCGCGGCCGCCTGTTCGCGGGCACGCTGCCGTCGGGAAGGGTCCACTCAGTCGAGGTCGGCCGAAACGCCACTTACGACACCGCGCTGCAACCGGGCTGGCGGCATCTCGTGGCAGTGAAGGGGAAGGACCGGTTGACGCTGTACGTCGACGGCAAGCCGGTCGCCCGATCCGCGGCGTACAAACCGGCCGACTACGATCTCTCCACCGCCGCGCCGCTGCGGATCGGTTTCGGCCCGCACGATTACTTCCACGGCCGGATGAGCGACCTGCGGATCTACAGTCGCGCGCTGAGTGAAGCGGAAGTACGGACGCTGTCGCGCGATAGTCAGTAAGCAGGTTCGGAGAGAACACATTGGTCCCCGGCATCTCGTCGTTTCAACAACTGGCATTGAACCTCGGCGGGGAAGGAGAAACACCCGATGTCCTCAATCAGCAGCCGACGTGGGTTGATCTGGCCAGCCTCGCTTCCAGAACGGGGAAGCCGTTGGGCGACGCGCTGCACTCCGGCGAGGCATTTCTCTTCTGCGACAATCGCAGACTGCCATTCCCCGATACGTCTCTGGATGTGATAATTACGAACGGCGTGCCGATTGACGTCAACACATGGCTGGGTCCTGGTGTGCAAAGCAGCGAAATCCGCCGCGTCCTGCGTCGCGGAGGTGAATGGCACGACAACGGGACGCTGGTCTTTACGAAACCATGAGCACGTTCGCCGAACTTCTCGTCAATTCTCGCGGCCGCATGCCTGGCGACGTGCAGGCGGAGGCGGCCCGCGAATTCTGCTGCCGTGTCCGCAAGAGCCGGCTGTATCTGCGCCGCCCAGACGAACCGCTGGCTTCAGGGACCGTCGTGGTTCTTGGAGTTGCCAGCTATTCGCCGGAAGAACTGACGCTGCTCGACGACATCGACGCCCGTTACGATCATCGACCACCGGACATCACACGGGTCGACGTCTTCAACGTACTCGATTGCCATTCTCAGCAGGACTTTCAAAAATTCCTCCCGGGATCTCAGAGTGACGTCCACCAGACCCCGGTGCTCGGGATCTGGATCGATCAGCAATTGCAATCCATCGTGACGGGGCTGGCCGCCGTGCGAAAGACGTTGGCGAGCCTTGGCATGCTCTAACTTGAAGAGTGGCCACAAATGATGGACAAGCCGCATTCCATCGTGCCACATCCCTGATCGCTCATCTTTCTTTCATCCTTCATTCATCCCTCGTCCTCTATCGCCGTGCCCGCAGAAACGCCGTCCGCCGCGAACGCCGACCAGCGCTGGACGGTCCGCCGCATCCTGGAGTGGACGACGGCCCACCTGCGGAAGCACGGCAGCGAGTCGCCGCGGCTGGACGCCGAGATCCTGCTGGCGTACGCGCGGCAGTGCCCGCGGGTGCAGCTCTACGTGCAATACGACCAGGAGCTGACCGACCCGCAGCGGGCCGCGATGCGCGAGCTGGTCAAACGCCGGGCGAACCGCGAGCCGGTCGCGCATCTCGTCGGGCGCCGGGAGTTCTTCAGCCTCGAGTTCGAGGTCACGAAAGACACGCTCACTCCGCGGCCCGACACCGAAACGCTCGTCGTGGAACTGCTGGAACTGGCGAAGACCCGCAGGACGGCCTTCCAAGGCCGTTCGCAGGATCACGTCGCCGAAACAGACGGCCTTGGAAGGCCGTCCTACGGGGTTTCGATCCTGGAAATCGGCACTGGGACCGGCTGCATCGCCGTTTCCGTCGCCGTGAATCTTCCTTACGCGAAAATCGTCGCCACCGACGTCAGCGAAGCCGCGCTGGCCGTCGCCCGCCGCAACGCGGAGAAACACGGCGTCGCCGACCGGATCGAGTTCCTGCACGGCGACCTGTTCGCGCCCATCCCGGCGGGCGCGCCGTTCGACCTGATCGTCAGCAATCCGCCATACATCGGCGAGCACGAGTTGCCGAAGCTGCCGGAGGAAGTCTCCCGGCACGAGCCGCGCGCGGCCCTCGTCGCGGGTCCCGACGGGCTCGACGTCATCCGCCGTCTGCTCGCCGAATCGCCGCGGCATCTCGTTCCCGGCGGCTCGCTTCTGTTCGAATTCGCCCCGGAGCAGGCCCACACCGTCGAATCCCTCGCGACGGCCGCCGGCCAGTACGCCGCCGTGCGGGTCGTCAAAGACCTGTCCCGAGCGGAACGGGTCGCGATCGCGACGCGGGGCGAATGAACTTGCATCGCATGGACTCCGCGGCGCCGGATGAAGGATGAAGGATAAGCGAATTCTGGGATTTTCCGCCTTCCGCCTTCCGCCTTCCCCTCACCGCAGCTTCTCCGCGAACGCCTGCCGGAATTTCTCCAGCTTCGGGCGGATGACGAACTGGCAGTACGGCTGCTTGCCGTTGAAGTCGTTGTAGTTCTGGTGGTACGTCTCGGCCGGGTAGAGCCGCTCGAACTTCGCGATCTCCGTGACGATCGGCGCGGGATACGCCTTCGATTCGTCGAGCTTCTGCTTGTAGTGCTCGGCCAGCCGCTTCTGCTCGTCGTTGTGGTAGAAAACCACCGAGCGGTACTGCGTGCCCACGTCGTTCCCCTGCCGGTTGAGCGTCGTGGGGTCGTGGGTCTTCCAGAAGACTTCCAGCAGCTCGGCGTACGAAACGACGTTCGGGTCGTAGGTGACCTGCACGACCTCGGCATGCCCGGTCCGCCCGGAGCAGACGGCTTCGTAGGACGGGTCGGCGGCCTTCCCGCCGCTGTAGCCGGAGACCACGGCCTGCACCCCCTTCAATTCCTGGAAGAAGGCTTCGGTGCACCAGAAGCAGCCGGAGCCGAACGTGGCCTTCTCCATCCCGCTGGCATCGGCCCGCTGCAGCTCGGCGTCGTGGGCCGCCATCTGCTTCTCAGAATCAGAATGCATGAACGGCCCCTTCAAGTAAAGTCCCAGCAGGACCAGAGCCACGATCACCAGAACACAAACGGCAAGCCGGGTCATCGGTGATGCTTTGACGACAGGAAATTGAACAGAAGGAAAAAAAGGGAACGAAGACAACTCTCAGTTCACCGAACCAGATTCCGCAAGACATCGAACCGCCGAGATTGAAAAACTGAACAGACCAGACACCTCATTGACCAGGTCCCAATGCATCTTCACGGGTTCGGAAATCTTGCTTTTGGCTATTGGGACCTGATTCCCTTCGGGTTCTGTTCCCCACGCTAAAGACACCTTCGTTCCCTTTGTTGCCTGCTGTTCAAACCTCTCACTCCTTTGGATGCTGCGAAGGCGTCTCGGGTTTCACGTTTTCATCGAGATGCAGGGCCGCGGAGTTGATGCAGTACCGCAGACCGGTCGGTTGCGGGCCGTCGTCGAAGACGTGCCCCAGGTGCCCCCCGCAGCGGCTGCAGAGCACTTCGGTGCGGGTCATGAAGAACCCGCGGTCTTCTTCGGTCGCGACCATGCCCTCGGCGACAGGCTGCCAGAAACTCGGCCAGCCGGTGCCCGAATCGAACTTCGCGTCCGACGCGAACAGCATCTGCCCGCAGCCGGCGCAGCGGTACACGCCCTCGCCCTTCGCGTCCCAGTACGCACCGCTGAAGGCCCGCTCGGTCCCTTTCTTCCGCAGCACGCGGTACTGCTCGGGGGTCAGCACCTCTTTCCAGTCGGCATCGCTCCGCGGCAGCGGGCCGGCTTCGCCTTGTTGCGTCTGCATGATCCACCCCTTCTGTTTCTCGGTGAGAAGCCCCGGCCGCCTCGAGACCACGAGCAACACCGCCGCCAGCGCGCCGGCCAGGACGAACGATAGGTACACGACTCGGCGTTTCATGGCATCCTGGCGGCACTCGCTGCAAGACCGGTGACTGGAAGTATTATACGCACCGCGGACCACCCGCAAGGAATCCGCAATCCGGAATCGCCGCCGCGCCTACGTGGGCGGTGTCGTCATCCATGATGATGCTGCTGTTGAAAACGAAGAGTGCATCATGAACAACGCCGCTCCCACACCCCCCGCCCCCGCCATTCCGTCGCGCACCCCGCGCGCACCCCGATCGCCACAACGCCCACGCATTGTTCGCACCTCCTCTCGCGGCTGTTCACCCGCGAAACGCAATTGGCTGGCATCCTGACTCTGGTAGCGGGGGGAAGGCAAGAGCAGTTTCCGCCGCCCGCCCCTTCCGCTTTCCGTTTCGAAAAGCCCCCGGCTCATGACCGAACTCGAACGCCGACACGGCCCGCCCTCCCCGACTGCTTCCCACCGGACCGGGAGGCGCTGGCCCGGCATCGGGAGGTGGTGTTTCGGCGGTCAGGGGATCGCGGGATGCACTTGACGCGGCCGGATACGAACGTATCCTATGCTCAGCACCGTTCTCGTGTCCGGAGTTCCGCAGGGAGACAAACGATGGTCGATCTCGCGAAAGACTACGGCGTGCCCCCCGAAATCATGGCGTTCGTCGATGCCGGGTTTCTCGAAGTGCTGGCCGAGACTCCCGACGAAAAGACGGTGGAATTCCATCTCCCCTCCGGGAACCCAAACCGACAACTTGTTGTCGAAGTTGTCGAAACGAATCGCCGCATCGCGACAGCAAGCTGTCGGTTTGGGTTTTCTCGCCCAAGCGCCACACCAACATCCAGGGGGCAATCTTCGCCTACGGCCTCACCTGGATCCACCCGGACTTCAACGCCCGGTTCTGCCATTACTGCCACGAGACCCCGGGCGACCTGCCGAACTTCTACGCCACGCAGCGCTGCAGCGACGACGCCGACGAGCACATCGACCTCGAAACGCTCGACGATCTCGTCTGCGGACCGACGTGGCACTGCTTGACGAACGCCGCGGGTCCGATCCGAATCGCCCTCCCGCCCGACCAGCGTTCGTCAAGCAGTGCTTTCGCGGGATCGTCGCCGTGCCGCCCCATCGGCACTGCTTGACGGCTGCCGTTGGCGCTTTCCGTCTGCCCGTGCCAACCGCGGCAGCCGTCAAGCAGTGGCACGCCTCACCGCGGAGTTTGCGTTCCGGCCGCTGAAGGAGGGCCACCCCGCCCGTGCCGCCCCACCGGCACTGCTTGACGGCTGCCGTTGGCGCTTTCCGCGCGCCCACCCCAACCGCCGCAGCCGTCAAGCAGTGGCACGCCTCAACGCGAAGTCTGCGTTCTGGGGACTCAAGCAGGGCCACCCTGCCCACACCTGGAGGCAGTCGGGATCCCATGGTGGTTTTGGTGTCATTCACCGCGAATCTGCGGGGGGCCACACCCCAACCAAACTGCTCCTTCAAAAGGAAACACGTGTCATTCACCGCGAATCTGCGGGGGGCCACAACCGCATTGGGATGCGGGAATCGTATGTCCAAGCTGTCATTCACCGCGAATCTGCGGGGGGGCCACAACCATACTTGTCTTGCTTGTACTCAGCCGGAAGGTGTCATTCACCGCGAATCTGCGGGGGGCCACAATACAGGTCATTGGTGTATCCGCTGGCCTGGTGTCATTCACCGCGAATCTGCGGGGGGCCACAACCTTGGAGTGCAGGGTAATCGAGTGCGGCTGGGGTGTCATTCACCGCGAATCTGCGGGGGGCCACAACCCGATCTCGCCGAAGTCGCGCGGCCAACACCGCTTGCGAACGGAATGGCGCTTCGCTTTCTGAACGGCGATCTCCTGTGCTGGTGTGGTTTCCCGAAGATTTACGGTGTTGTCTCCGTCGGGTGGTACGCCACTTTTGGTGGCTCGCCTTTGGCCGAAATCAGCCGTCAGGTTTTCACCCGTAATACGACTCGGGACGGGGTTCAGGATACCGCTTTCCGCGCGGTTTTCAAGTGCCTTTCTTCCCTTCTTTCCGATTCGCTCGAGATTCCTGATTCGGCCGCTGGGGCAACGGAAAGTCACCCAGAAAGACGCGCGCCAGAAATCGCGCCGCGTTGACGTCGCTGTCCAACCGCTGCGCCGTGCAGTTCTTCGGGCATGGCGAATTGGAATCCCGGGAATTGGGTGCCTTTCCGTTCGCCATTGCGCACGGACATTCGAAGTAGTGCTGTTGCTTTTGCTGCTTCGCCTTCTTGTTTCGGCAACCGCATTTCCAGCAGTGTTGAGACGACAGGAACTCGGGAACTGTGACCACGCGCATTCCGAGTTCCACGGCCTTCTCCGCGACCTTCTGGCGGATCCGGCCGTAGGAGTACATCGCCAGCTTCTTCTTCTCGAGTTGGGACTCCGTGTTCAACTCGTCACGGCCGGGCACCTTCTGGTCGCGCAGACTCTCGAACACGATGAGTTGGCTGCGGTATTTGCGGGCGATCGACGCGATCTGTGACGCGTTGTGGCGAGCCCAATCGCGATTCATCCCCTTGATATGGCGCTGCAGACGCCGATGGTCGTGGCGACCGAGGATCGCCGGTCGTTCGGATTTGCGCTTTCGATTTCGATGTTTGGCGACTCGTTTTGCCCCTTCTGTTAACCTGGTCATGTGCCGGCGCGCAACGTGTTCTTTGCACAGCCCGCGCGAATCGGTCGCGCGGTTGGGGATTTCGTCCTCGTCGAACAGCGGGAACCGGCTCGTTTTGCCGGCCTCCGCGATCTCCTGCCTTCGCTCGGCCGACAGCGGATAGCAGTAGTCGATCTTTGAGATCGGCAGAATCTCGTCCCCGCCGTTCAGCGCGACGCGCTGCCCACCGCGGTAGAGGGCCACGGCAGCACCCCGCTCACCGAGATCGACGGCCAAGAGGGTCAACTCCTTGTCGAAGTCGCCCTTGAATGATTTCTTGAGCAATTCCTGGGATTGTTTGAGGAGTTCCCGTTCCTCCGAACGAAGCCGGTATTTCCTGCGCAAGCTGTCAAGATCGTCCTGCAGACAATGGAAACGGGATTCTTCGTGGGGCCTCTCGAACCGAAACCCAATCCGCGTCCGGTTCCCGATACAGTGGACGTGGACGCTGGTGACGTTGATGTCCTGCCATCTGTACTCATAGTCGTCCGGCCACGGAGCGAAACCGAAATTCACCCATTCCCCTGGAGCGTCTCCAACTGGAAGTTCGATGACGGAGTTTTCGAAGTCGGGCTTGAAGTGGTCTTTGCCGAAGATTTTCGGCATCGGGAGGTCGCAACTCGATGGGGAGCGAAACGACGGCACGGATGGCGGTGCAAGAAACCCTTCTTTGCGCCACGCGCGGTACTTGGCCTCCAGAGCGAGCGTTTCCGGTTTCAGCACTTTCAACTCGTCCAGGTAGCGCATGCATAGGTCCGTGTGCTGGTTGAACCGGCACCGGGATTTCTCCCAGCGCCCATTCAGGTCGAGCTGGCCAGCCTGCTCGACTTTTCCTTTGGGGGCGACATCGCAGTGGGGCAGGCATCCGTGCTTGTGCAGGATCGTCTCAACCTTGAGATTCATCGCCTTGAGATACGCCGCCCAGGCGTGCTCGAACCACTTCTTTCTATTGCCGCCGTGTTCTGTAGCGTAGATGGACTCCAACGCCGCACCATGCGCCTGCTGCTCGTTCTTCCCCGACTGTTCCGATTTCAGGCGATGCTCGACATACATCGCGGCAGCTTCGTAGAAATACGATTGTGCAGGTTTCTTCGACTTCTTGTTCTCTCGAGTCAGTTTGGACGCCTCGCCGGAGTCCTCACAGTTTTTGATGAAGGCCGTGACGGCATCGGCGATCTCCTCGGTCCGCGTCAGATCCAATCCGTCGCGTTCGCGCCGTTCAGCGACGGACCTCGCGATTTGTCTCGGAAGGTCGGAAGCACTGCTACCTACGCTGCTGAATTTCTTGCACGCACTCGCGAAATGCAGGAATTCGAGGCACTTGAGGTCGTGTCCCTGCTTGCCGTTGAACTGGCAGTTGTTTGTCCCCGTTTTGAGGCGACCATAGCCGCACATCCTGACAACTCGTTTTCGGATCCCCCGCTGGCCTTGCTTCGGTCCCTTGCGTTCGGGATCGACAAGCCTTTTGAAAACCTCGGTGAACTGCGGGTGGGCTTTCTCCCAGACGTCCGCGGAGACTTCGATGTTCTCCCGTTCCCATTCCTCTTTGTCGCGGTGCCACTTTTCGCGGTCGTCGGGCAGATGTTGGAGGCGCCGCCGGAAACGCGCGACGACCCATTCCGCCGCCGCCTTGAGCAACACGAATCGGTGCCCGCCGTCGTATCGCTTCAAGCGCTCGAAGAGTTGGCGGGTGGTCGGCGATGATTCGGAAGCGGCTGCGGTCATCGCCGTCCGCAGCGCGGCGGGCGGTGCGCAGATACCGAGGTACTCGCATTTGTTTAGATTTGCTACTTCATTGAAAATGGCCAGTCGCCAATTGTCCTCATCGCTTTCATCGACATCATCCTGCCAGAAGTCGGCCGACAGCTTCGTCAATTCGTCGCGCGGCTCCAGGAGCACGTTGCCGAGGACGCCGAAGTCGGCGAGGTGATTGCCTCCGCTCTGTTCTTTCGCCTGCTTCCGGAGCCGCAGGAACCAATCGCAAATCTCGGCGACGTCGACGTTGAACTGTCTGAAGTGGGCGCGCAGCCGTTCGAGATTCTGCTGGTATTCAGATCCCCTGTTCTTCTGGTCGGGCAGCCGGCAGATGCTGCGAACGAGGATGCGGGATTCCCGATAGCGCGAGGTGGGCACGGCGTCGTCCTCCGAATGGGACAATTGCGTGGAGCCATATACGTCGATGTTATCGCAGACGCCGCGTCCGCTCAAACGCGGGCAGCGATCACCCGGCGGTTTGAAAGTTATCGTGGCCGCGTCCGGGTTTCCCGGCTGCCGAACCCACCGGGAGGGAAGGTTACGAAAAACCGAAGTTTTCTCCGAACCTTTGTTGATTGGATGGCGTCCACCTTTCCGAGCAGCGGGGAATCACAGACAACGCCTTTCAGATTCCATGATAATGCTACCGTCGTACAGACAATCCCGGAAAACCCACGATCGCGGGCAGTTGGCGGCCGCAGCGATTACAGGAGTCGCGTGTGACCCGGCGCAGATGCCGGGAAGTTCGTGACGGTCGGTCGTCCGCTTCCCTTTCCGCGTTTTCAGCCCGGTGTCGCACGCACGCGACACCGGGCTTTTTGTTTGCGCCGGTTCCAGGAAGGGAGCGGCGCCTTTCCCGTTTGTTCCGTTCGCGATGGACCGGCAGCGACGGGGCATTTCTGGAGGTCTTCCAATGATGTTGTTCAATCGATTGCCCGTTCAACTTCAACGAGACGGGCGGCTGTTCTCCCGCGTCAACGTCGACGCGAGCGACGGTGCCGGCACGATCACGTACGTCAATGGCACGCGGACGCTCCGCCTGAACCTGGCGCAGGTCGTTCAGTCCGGACCGGGGAGTTGCCTGCTGAAGCTGCCCGGCCGCGAGCGACCGCTGCGGGTTTCGCACCCCGGGAAGGGGGCCTGCCGGTATGTCGGAAACGTCGTGCTGGTGGAGACCGGGGCGACGCCACGCTATTGGGTGATCGACAACCGCGTGGCGGCCGTCTGCGGGGTGTTCGCGAAGAAGGCCCGGTTTGCGGGCGCGGGGGACGTGTTCCGCGGAATCCGCTCGGACTTCGTGTGGGACGCCTCCCTGTCCTATTTGTGGGGTGCGTTGCAGCACGCCACGCTTCGCCTGTTCGACGAGGAATCCGCGCTCGCGTACTCCTGCGAGGTGGCAATGCGCGAACCCTGGCAGGATCGCCTGCCGCAGGTCGGCCGAGAAGTGGTTCGCGGCGACGTGGTCTTCGGCGGGGTGAGCAACCGCGCCGAATACGGGCCACTGCTGCGGCACCCCTGGTCGACGGCCGACGCGGTGGACTGCTCCGACGGCGTCGTCGTGCGGACGAAAGCCGGGAAGCAGTTCTTCGCGACGAGCGAAATGCGCGGCGGCAAGGTGACGCGTGACAGCGGGGATTGGCTGACGGTCCTCGATGACGAGTCGGGGCTGAACGCCAACCTGCACCGCCACTTCGCGCCCGCGAACCTGCAGGTCGGCCAGCGGCTGCGGTACTTCCTGGAACACCGCAACGACGGAGGCCTGCAGGTCGTCGGAGCGCGGCGTCCGTGATTTCTGTGATTTCGCGTTGCTTGCATCGGTTGGACCGGTGCTGTTTTCCGCCGGCGGCGAACGGAATCAACTCCCGCCGGTGGTTCACTACTCCGAAAGGGGGAACGTGATGCGTTGCTGGAAATGTCATAAACGACTCTCTCGCCGAGAGCTGCGACTGTGGGCGGGACGGCCGGTTCATCGGAGCTGCTACTCGTGGTGTTGCCGCAAATTGCAAAAGGCAGGCAACAGCGGACGCCGCGTGCGCCGCCGTCGGTGGCTGGGCTGGTTGTTCCGCTGACGGTGGAACGCGGCCCGGTGAAGCGCCCCGGCAGTGCATCGACGATGGCTGCCGGGGCGTTCTTGATTCGCTGATCCGTCATCACGAATGCGAGCCAATTATGGGTTTTCTCGTTTCTCTCGCGGTCCCGCTCGTTCTGCTCTCGCTGCTGATTCTGATGACTTCACGGCTGCTGCTTCCGGGACTTGCGGGTTCCGTGTTCCTTGGACACGTCATGCGCGACGTCTTCTGGGGCGTGATGCGCGGACTCGTGGCGCTACTTGCTCTTCCCTTCAGGCTGCTCCGCTATCTGTTTTCGAGTTTCGGCGGCACGCCGCCTCCGCGTCGCCGCGGAAGAAAGCAGCGAAGGTTTCGGCGGCGACGATAGTGTCGTAACTGCGTCTAGCGTCTACGCCGACGCAGCGAAGGCCACCACGCGCGATAGGCCACGTCGCCGCGGCCGTTTCGCTTTCCCGACGACTTCCGATTTGCGACGGTCGGTTCCTGGAGGTCTTCCAGAATCTGCGAAATGACAGGTTTGTCACCCAGGCGGGCGGATAGAATCCCCCGCACGTTTTCCATCACGAACACCGCCGGGCGGTGGACGGCGAGGATGCGGAGGGATTCGCGGTCGAGGTGGACGCGGAGACGGAGGGATGAGGGATAAAGGATGAGGGATGAACGGCGATGGGTGGAAAGGGGCAATCTCTTATCCTTCATCTCTTATCCCTGATCCTCGCGTCTGGCCGAGTTCGGCGTGCCAGGCTTCGCGGTCGGCGGCGGCGGCGGGAGAGTCAAAGGTCGAAAAGTCGAAGGTCAAAGGTCTTTCGATGGGGCAATTCCGACTCTTCGACTTTCGACTTTCGACCAATACTGCTCGGGGGCCGATCCGGCGTCGAACTGGCGGAAGAAGGCTCGCAGGCGGAGGGTTTCGCGGGCGGCGGGGTCTTTTTCGATCGACAGGGCGACGCGGAAGCGGGGCGTACCGGAGGGGTCGCGGCAGGCGGAGAATCCCTCTCCCAGGCCGCCGGGGCCGGCGAAGAGGTCGAGGACGGGGAGGGGCATGAGGGTTGAGGGTCCAGAGTCGAGAGGCCGGAGCTCGGGGGCTTCCTTCCGGGCAGGGTATCGGATTCGCCTTCGCCAGGCTACGGCGGCGCGGCGGGGCAGAAGGTGAACAGCGTCTTCGGCGAAGGGGACGACCCGTAGCGTGGAATTCATTTCACGCGAAAGAGCGGCTCGCGTGGAATCAATTCCACGCTACGGATCGAGCGGACGCCGCGGTACGTCGTCGATCAGCGGAAGGGGCGGGGGGTGACGGGGGAGATTATCGACTGGTGGCGGCGGCGGTGGGTGTTGGGGCGGATCGGGCGGGACGAGGTGCTGGAGCGGATGGCGGGGCAGCGGCTGGTGCATCCGGTGCGGCACGGGGCGCGGGTGCGGCGGGTGCCCGACCGACTCGGTTCATCGCCTCGCGTCCGCCCGTTTCCCGGCCGGCTTCAGGAATCGCTCGAAGAACTCGCCAATCTGCGCGTTGGATTCCCGCGTCGGGGAATGCCCTTTGCGATTGGTCATGGCGACCCGATCCTTATAGCCCAGCAGCTTGTTGACGGCGATCGCATGGTTCAGCGCCACCCAGCGCTGCGGCCCGTCTTCCGAGCCGCCGGAAACCAGAAACGGCCGCGGCGCCATCAACGCGTGCAGTTCGTGCAGGTCGCGCCCCTGCTCGATGAGCGTTTTGTACGCGCCGGTCCGCGGGTTCTTCGGGCCGGGAATCCCCGGCCAGCGTTGCTTCTTCCCCGCCGCGTATCCCAGATACCACGGCTCCCAGTAGTTCACGTTGCTGCGTTTTTCGTCGAACACGATCCCCCCGTCCGACCAGGCGGCGCAGGCAAACTTCTCATACAGGCACGAGGCGAACATCGCCTTCTTCCCGCCGTAGGAATGCCCGACGATGCCGATTCGCTTCGCATCGACGTTCGGGAAACCGGCCAGCACCGTGTGGCAATTCGCCAGCCCGTAGGCTTCGAAGGAAAGCTGCTGAATGCCGGCCTCGTCTTTGCGCCGGCGGCGGGGCTGAATCCCGCCGATCGACAGCGTCACGAAGCCGCGTTTGACCAACTGGTAGCCGAAGTCGCTGCGTCCCATGCCGAGTCCCGCCCCGGTTTTCGCGTCGTAAAACGTGACGACCGCCGCGGGAAACGGGCCTTTCCCGTCGGGAACCAGCAGAATGGCCGGGACGAGAAACCCGTCCGCGACCTCGACGCGAACGTCCTGTTGGGTGAAGTTCTCGCGGCGTTCCGTCTTCACGGTCACCAGCTTCGGTTTCTTCAACAACGGCGGCCACTCCCCCATGATCTTGTGCCAGCGCCCCAGAATCTCACCCCGGCGAGCCGACCAGTCCTTCGCCGTTTTCACCGCGCGGCCGTCATAGAACTTCAACGGCGAAGCAAAGTCCCCCAATTGCCCCGCGTACTTCGCCGGCGGCGAAAAACAGCCGTCGAGACCGCTCCGCCCCGCATCCCGCTCCTGCGCGTCGGCCACGGTACAGGCGACGGTCAACACAGCCGACAGTGCAAATCCGATCGTTCGCATGGTTTTCCCCGTTTCAGCCTGTGACGCCGTTCACGGTAACGGCGGAAGCATCGCCAATCAACGCCCCGCCCCGCGATTGCGCGAAGAGTTGAGCGTCGGCTCTCTGCGTCGGTTGTGAGCGGATCGATTGAGTGAAGCGTCTGGTTCACGGGTCGCGGAAAAGAGCTGGGTCGGCTGTTTCCGTGGGCGAACGAAGAGCTTTGACCCCTTTGTTTTCCCTGGGTGACGCGTGTGTCGAACTCGTAGAGTGCATCTTTTCAGCCGTTTGTGGGGAAAACGGACTCAAAAGTGGTTATATTGACGATTCGCCCGTTTCCCACGCAAACCCGTCGATTCGGCGACTTCATCTGAATGGCGGTTTCCAGCGAACCGAGTTCCACCTCAGCAAGCCTGCTACAGCGCGTCCGGCGGCTCGATCCGGACGCGTGGGAACGGTTGTCGGCATTGTACGGTCCCGTGGTCTACGGCTGGTGCCGGCGGGCGGGGCTGCACGAGAGCGACGCGGCCGACGCGATGCAGGACGTGTTTCGCTCCGTGTTCCGCGGCATCGGCGAGTTTCAAAAGGACGGCCGGTCGGGTTCGTTCCGCGGCTGGTTGTGGGCCATCACCCGCAACCAGGTCCGTCTGTTCTTTCGCAAGCAGGGGCGCGTGCCGCAGGCGTTCGGCGGCAGCGACGCCCGGCAGCGATTCGCCGAACAGCCGGACGGCGCCGATGACCCCGAACCCGACGACGCCGAGGTTCGCCGGCAGATTCTGCATCGGGCCCTCGATCTCGTCCGCGGAGATTTCACGCCCGCCACGTGGGATGCTTTCACCCGCATCACGCTGCAAGGGGAAGCGATTGCGGACGTTGCGGCGGCGCTCGGCCTGACGGACAACGCCGTCCGCCAAGCCAAGTTCCGCGTCCTGCGGCGGCTGCGTGAAGAGCTGGACGGCCAGATTTGATCGTTTTCCCGTAACGGTCGCGCATCTTACCCGTAGGTCAGGCTTTCCAGCCTGACCCGGACGGCCAGAACGCACCGAAGCCACAAAAACCATCCGGTCAGGCTGGAAAGCCTGACCTACGAGGTTCCCCATGAAATCCGACGACCACCTCGACCACATGCTGGCGGAACTCGACGCGAACGCCGCCGCCCCGGCCGATTCCACCCTCCGCGACCTGCACGCGGAACTGGCGACGCTGGCCGACGACCTGCGGCAGCCGCTTCCGCCCGATCCGCACGAAGAAGAGTCCGCATTGCGCCGGGCCGTCGCACTGGTGCGGGACATCGGCCGCAATCCGTCGCCGCAAACGCTGGCCGTCGCCGCGATGCGCGACGACAACGCCGCGCCGCTGGAACTCGGCGAAATCGGCCCCTACAAGCTGCTCGCGAAGCTCGGCCAGGGGGGCATGGGGACGGTCTACAAGGCGCTGCACACGCGGCTGGAAAAAGTCGTGGCGTTGAAGGTCCTCCCCGCCGAGCGGATGAATTCGCCGGAATCCGTCGCCCGCTTTGAACGCGAAATGAAGGCCGTCGGCAAGCTCGAACACCCGCACATCGTCCGCGCGACGGACGCCGGCGAAGCGGACGGCACGCATTATCTCGTCATGGAGTACGTGGAAGGCGTCGATCTGGCCGCCCTCCTCAAACGCAACGACCCGCTCCCGATGGCCGCGGCGTGTGAACTCGTCCGGCAGGCGGCGCTCGGTTTGCAAGCGGCCCATGCCCGCGGGATGGTCCATCGCGACGTGAAGCCGGCGAACCTGATGCTCGCCCGGCAGGAGTTCGGCCCGCCGATGGTCAAGGTGCTCGACCTCGGGCTGGCGTTGCTCGCGGAAACACACGCCGCCGACGCGACGGGGCTGACCAGCGAAGGCCACATCATGGGGACGATCGACTTCATGGCCCCCGAGCAGGCCGGCGACAGCCACGCGGTGGACGCGCGGGCCGACGTCTACAGTTTGGGAGCAACGCTGTACGCGCTGCTCACCGGCGGGTCGATCTTCCACGGGCGGGAGTTCAAGACGGTGATGCAGAAGCTGTCCGCGCTGGCGAACGAATCCGCCCCGTCGATTCGCGATCATCGGGATGATGTGCCGGAGGAACTGGCCGCCGTCGTCCACCGCATGTTGGCCCGCGACCCGGCGGAACGGTTCGCGACCCCCGCCGACGTCGCCGCCGCGCTGGAACCGTTCGCCGCGGGTGCGGACCTGCCCGCGCTGCTGGACGTCGCCGTCCCGGACTCAACGGGGAACAGCGATACCGTCGCATGGGACACGCAGAAACATTCCGCATTCAGTGTCCCGGACGCTGCCAGCGTCCAGGACACTGACGGGGTCGCGCAGCCCCCATCGCCGCGCGACAGGCGCCGAAGTCGTCGGCCGGTCTTCATCGCCGCGGCGTTGCTGGGGGGAATCGTGCTGCTCGCGGGGATCGTGCTCTCGCTGCGCACGAAGCACGGCGAAGTCGTCGTCGAACTCGGCGAAGACGTGCCGGCGGAGATGGCGAGGCAGATCAAAATCGAAGTCAGCGGAAACGGAGACCTGAAAGTCGCCGACGCCGCCCAGGGTTGGACGATCGACGTCAAAGAAGGCAAATACACCGCACAACTGGCCGGCGGCAACGACCGCTTCCAACTCGACAAGCAGCAGGTGACGGTTACGCGCGACAAAAAGACGTTCATTCGCGTAACGCTGAAACGGCCGGTCAAGGTCGCCGGGAAAGCTCCGGTCGCGGAGGCCCCCGGCTCGCCTTGGAAACCGACGGTCGAGCAGCAGGCGTTCTTCACCGCCGTGGCAAAGTTGCCGCCGGAGAAACAGATCGACGCGGTTCGCAAAAAGCTGATGGAAGCCAACCCCGGTTTCGACGGGAAGCTGACGCACAAGATCGCCGCCGGCCGCGTGGTCAATTTGGAATTCTACACCGACGAGGTCACTTCGATCTGGCCGGTGCGCGCGCTGGCCGACCTGGCAACGCTGAGGTGCCCTGGAAGTGCGCCGGGGAATGGCAAACTCTCCGAGCTCTCGCCGCTGAAGGGGATGCCGCTGACGCACCTGAACTGCCGCGCCACCCGCGTGTCGGACCTCGCGCCGTTGAAAGGGATGCCGCTGACGTGGCTGAACTGCGGCGCCACGCGGGTGTCCGACCTTTCGCCGCTGATCGGCATGCCGCTGAGTAACCTGAACTTTGCCGCTACGCTTGTCTCGGACATCACTCCATTGAGGAACCTCCCTCTGAGAGAACTGCGGTCGAACTTCAGTTTATACAACGCCGACGCCGAGGTGCTCCTTAAGTTGTTACCGTTGAAAATGATAGGCGTACCGTACGGCAAACCGAACTCGCCGGCGACGACGTTCTGGAAAATGGTCGCGGCCCGGCGGCAAGCGGCTCGGACCTTCGCCAACCAGACCGCGAAATTCTCGCCCCAAAGGCAAATCGCCGCCGTCGAAGGGAAACTGAAAGTGCTTAACGCGGCGGGCACAATCGTCTCTCTCGGTCGCGTGATCAAAGATAGCACCATCGTCGAGGTGACGCTGGTGTTTGCCGGCGACGATAGGGCGACCATCGACATCACACCCCTGATGGCCTTCACCAAGCTCAAGAAGCTCACCCTCACCGGCGGCCCGTACTGGCTGGACATTTCCGCCGTCAACTCGCTGCCGCTGGAAGAACTCACCTGCACGGCCGACATCGCCCTGCGCAACGCCCCGGTGCTGCGGGGGATGAAGACGCTGAAGACGATCAACGGGCAGCCGGCGGGGAAGTACCTGGATTCGCTGATCGCCGCGGCGAAAGCTCCGGTCGCTCACGCTCCCGGCTCGCCGTGGAAGCCGACAGCCGAGCAGCAGGCGTTTTTCGACACCGTCGCGAAGCTGTCTCCGAAGAAACAGATCGACGCGGTTCGCAAGAAGCTGATGGAAGCCAACCCCGGTTTCGACGGGAAGCTGACGCAAGTGATCAACGCCGGCCGCGTGGTCGAGTTGCAATTCATGACCGACGAGGTCACATCGATCTGGCCGGTGCGCGCGCTGGCTGACCTGGAAACGCTGAGGTGCCCTGGAAGTGCGGATGGGGAGGGCAAACTCTCTGACCTCTCGCCGCTGAAGGGGATGCCGCTGACGGACCTGGATTGCGGCGCCACCCGCGTCTCCGACCTCTCCCCGCTGCAGGGGATGCCGCTGAAGATGCTGGTCTTCAACAATACCCGCGTGTCCGATCTCTCGCCGCTGAAGGGAATGTTGCTGACGAATCTGAACTGCCACGCCACCCGCGTCTCCGACCTTTCGCCGCTGAAGCGGATGCCGCTGATAACGATCTGGCTCATGGCGCGACGGTTCCACGTGGCCGACGAAACGCTGCTCCGATCGCTGCCGGTGAAGAGGATCATCGGAATTCCCACGGCAGAGTTCTGGAAGCACATCGCGGCCCAACGCCGAGCGGCCGAGACGTTCGCCGCCGAGACCGCCAAACTCCCCGCGGATCAACAGGTCGCCGCCGTCGTCGCGCTGCTGAAGAAACTCAACGGCGACCCGGACGGCGCACTCGGCCGCGTTATCGAAAACGGCGCCGTCACCGAGGCGACGCTGGTGGCGGTCGGCACGCGCGACGTCACACCGCTGCGGGCCTTCACGAAGCTCAAGAAGCTCACGCTCATCAGCGGCCCGTACTGGCTGGACATTTCCGCCGTCAACTCGCTGCCGCTGGAGGAACTCACCTGCACCGCGGACATCGCCCTGCGGAACGCCCCGGTGCTGCGGGGGATGAAGACGCTGAAGACGATCAACGGCCAGCCGGCGGGGAAGTATCTGGATGCCCTGATCGCGGCGGCAAAAAGTAAGCCATGAAGTTCGGGAGGCGACGCCACGTATTCAACCACGACAGGTTGCGGTAGAATGTGAATGGGAGTCACTGACATGGACCTGCCGTATCGTTTCCCCGATCCGCTCGACGAAGCCCGCCGGTTGGCACGGGACTTCGGGCGGTTGTCCTCGTCGGATCGCTTCGCGGAAGTCGCCGCCTTGATGGCGTTCGGGTGGAAGACGGTGGCATCGTCCCCGCGGCGGGACGCGATCGTGCAGCGGATGTGGGAGCAGGAAGCGGAGTCTCAACGCATCCAACGGGAGCTGTTCCGTCGCCATGCCCGATGAACCGCCCATCTCCGTGGAACACCTGAAAGCCGCCCTGACAATCACGGCGGACGTGCTGGGGCGGCACCACGTGAAGTACGCGGTGATTGGCGGGATGGCGGCTGGATTCCGTTCGCAACCGCGGTTCACGAAAGACCTGGACTTCCTGCTTCAAATTCCGCAACTGGCGCTGCCGGCTGTGCTGGAAGAACTCGTTCGCCTGGGATTCTCCGTGGATGTTCCGACGGCGATCCGCGAATGGACTCAGGAGCATATGACGGTTCTGTCCTATCACGGCATCCGCATCGACTGGCTGAAACCCGTGATTCCGGCCTATCAGCACGTTCTCGACCGCGCCACGGAAGAAGCCTGGCTCGACCACGCAATCCGCGTCGTGTCGGCGGAGGGGTTGATTCTGCTCAAGTTGACGGCGTTTCGTTTGCAGGACCAACTGGATATCGAGAATCTGGTGGCTGCTCAGCGGGAACATCTGGACGTCGCCTGGATTCAAACCGAATGGCAGTCGCTCGCGCCGCTGGACGATCCGCGGATGCTCCGTTTTCTGGAGATTCTTCAGTCGTGATGGACCGGGAGTTCTTGAAGGCGATGCACGAACGCCGCGACCGGGGCTTCACTGAACAGGAAATGGCGTTTTACGACGCGCTCGCCGACAACGCCTGTGGCGGCGCAGCGGCTGGTGCATTCGGTGCGGCTGCCTCCGTTCGTAGTGACCGGCTTCAGCCGGTCGAATCATCGCGAACGTCGTGAGCCGTTCAGAGACCGGCTGAAGCCGGTCACTACGAACCTGCGAACTCGGTTCCCGCCGATCCTCGCGAACCGCTGGCGGGGAGGGTAAAGTCGGGTTCTTTCCGTGATGAACGGGCAGAATCGACACGCCTTTCCAGAGGGGACCGCCATGAAAACCGCCATCGCCAGCCTGCTGCTCCTGTCCGTCGCGCACGCGCAGAATCGCAAAGCCGACGTTCCCTACGCGAAACCCGCCCACAAGCGGCAGGTGCTCGACATCTACACGCCGGACGGAGCGAAGAACCTGCCCGTGGTCTTCTGGATTCACGGCGGCGGCTGGCAGACGGGGGACAAGACCGACGTGCAGATCAAGCCGCGGGTGTTGACCGGGATGGGGTATGTTTTCGTGTCGACGAACTACCGGCTGCTGCCGCGGGTGACGATGGACGTGCTGATTCGCGACGTCGCCAAGGCGCTGGGGTGGGTGCACCGGAACATTGCCGGGCATGGCGGGGACCCGAAGCGGATTCTCGTGATGGGGCATTCGGCCGGGGCGCAGTTGGCGGCGCTGCTGTGCATCGACGACCGCTACCTGAAGGCGGAAGGGGTGTCGTTCGCGCACCTGAAGGGTTGCGTGCCGGTGGACGGGGACACGTTTGACCTGCCGGCGATCATCATGACGGCGGAGCTGCGGCAGACGGTGCACCACCTGCCGCTGCCGAAATTCGGGCACCGCGTGAAGTTCGGCAACGACCCGCAGAAGCACATCGATTTTTCGGCGGTCACGCACGTGGCGAAGGGGAAGGGGATTCCGCCGTTTCTGATCCTGCACGTGGCCGGCCACCCCAACACGACGGCGCAGGCGCGGCGGCTGGGGGCGGTGCTGAAGAAGGCCGGGATTCCGGTGAAGGTGTTTGCCGCCCGCGAGACGACGCACAACAAATTGAACGCGAACCTCGGCAAGCCGGACGACCCGGCGACGAAGGAGCTGTTCCGGTTTCTGAAGTCGTTGAAGGGATGAAGGGATGAGAGATGAGGGATGAAGGATGAGAGATGGAGGATTTCACTCCCAAAGCGTTCTCCCTGATGCTGCATCCCTCATCCCTTATCCCTTATCCTTATCCTTCATCCCTCATCGGTTCACTTCTTCGCAGGCCGTCCGACCTGTTCCGCGAGCTGTTTCACCGTTTTCACGACGACGTCCTGCGAACGGGGGGAGAAGAAACCGATGCCGCCGGCGTACAGGCCGCGGGTTTCGTATCCCCCTTCCTGCAGTACGCGGGACGAGGGGAGGTAGCCGAAGACGTCGTTGCAGTAGGCGGCGACCCACAGGCGTTGCGGCCCCAGCGACTGTTCCAGCAGCTTGACGTAATCGACGACGACCTCGCCGGGCAGCGCGACCAGCGTCAGGTCGCCGCCGAACTGCCAGACGGCGATCTTCGTGGCGTATTCGGTCGGTGGTTTCTTTCCGTCGCGGCTGAGTTCCAGCATGCGGCGGGCGACGAAGCGTTGCCAACTGCCGCCGCGCGTCATTTTCTCAAGTTGCGCTTGGGACGGGGGCGGCTGCAAGGGAAGCCGCACGTCGGCGAGCGCGACCTTCAGCCCGCCGCGGACCGGCCGCAGCTTCGTCTTCAGGACGCGGTCGACTTCGGTCCCCAGGGCGAGGCCGTGAATGCGGGCGATCGCTTCGGACCCGCGGGGAAAGGGGTTGGCGTCCCCCGCGCAGCCCTGCAGGAACATCGCCTGCGCGCCGCGATGCGTGCGTTCGAGATGCTGCTGGGCGTAACCCGCGAAATCGCCGCTGATTTCGAGGTGCTTTCCGGTAAGCGTCGTATTGTGGCAGGCCGCCCCGAACAGCACGCACCGCAGTCGGCCGTCGGGCGAATCGATGCGCAACACCGGCACGCCGCGGTCGGCCAGCCCCCGCGGGTTGACGCCGAGAATCACCCCGCGGTCGGTGAATTCGCGACGATTCATAACGAACGTCGCCACCCCGACGCCGTGCGAGAGCCTCGCGGGCGCGAGCGCTTTCAGGCTGGCGGCGACCAGCTCGACGAGTTGCCGCTGGAGTCGCCGGGTGTAGGCGACAGTCGCCTTGGCCTGCTCGGGTGGAAAGCCGAGCGACCCGGAGTCCAACCCCAGCGTCGGCCCGGTATGCGTGTGCGACGAATTGAGGACGATCTGCTTCCGCTGCAGGCCCGTCTTCCGCGAGATGTCGCCACAGACGGCCTCGGCCAGCGCGGCGCGGAAGCCGATCAGGTCGGTCGTCACGAGCACGGCCCGCCGGCCGTTTTCGTCTTCAATCGCCAGCGCCTTGGCGTAAAGGTCGAGCGCGACGCCGGTCGACGGTTTGGTGCGTCCCCCGTAGCCGGCCAACCTGACGGGCGCTTCCGGAGTGATCTTCACGCTGGCCAGCCCGACCTTCCATTGCGGTTTCTGCGCCGTAGCCGACCCGGCCGCAAACGACAACAGTACTGCGGAAAGCAAGAGATGGAGGATTCTCATCGCAGAGCGCCTCGACGAACGGGAGATGGCAGAAAGATTGATGACAATAGAATGAGGTCCCTACCGCGAATCGTATGAATCGGCGCGAATGATCATGTGGGTGCTGTGAATCGGGCTGACGGAACAATGAGAGAATCTTTCATCCCCAATTGATAACCCGCCCTTCATCAGAATCCGGAAGAGGCGGGTGAAAAATTGGGGGTGAAACATGGCTGATTTCAAAGTCTGGTTGCGCCTCGCCACGCTGGGAATCCCGGAATGTTGATACTGACTCCATTTTTCTGTCACCAATGTTTCTGTCTGGCGTGCGCGCTCACGCCTTCAGCTTCATCCCGAAACCGGCATCCGGCGACGGGGTCAGGCGGCCGTCCTGGAGGGAGTGCTTCCCGAAGTCGACGCGGTCGCAGTCGCAGGTCACGCCTTCGACGGTCACCACGTTCCCCAGCCCCCGCGCCAGGTGCGACGTGTAATAGGTCTTCAACACGTGCCCCCACGCATGTGGCGAGGCTTTGACGCCCTGCTTCTTCAGCGAAGGCATCAGCTTGCGCCACGCCGTGAAGCCGTAGCCGACGATGTCCACGAGCTGCACGTCGAGAATCTTGCGGCGGGAGAGTTCGTTGAGCACTTTCCAGTCGGGCCGGGCTTCGCCGTCGGCGAGCAGGGTCTTGCGGCCGGTCGACTTCAGCCACTCGCGAAGCTTCACGTAGTCGTCGACGGTCTCGTGGAACGGCTCTTCGATCCAGAACAGCTTGACGTCGCCGATGCCTTCGAGATACCGCTGGATCTGCTTCAGCGTGAAGCCGTTGTTGCCGTCGACGAGAATCTCCGCCTTGGGAAGCTCCCGGGCGATGGCCTTGGTGACGGCGACGTCGCGTCGCAGGCCGGGTTCGGGTTTCATCCATTTGTGCCCGCGGCCGATCTTCACCTTGAGCTGCCGGTAGCCGCGCTTGAAGTCGGCCCGGCAGTTCCTCAGCACGACGTCGATTCCCCGCGGCTTGCCGGGGGGTTCGAGGTCGTCGAAGTAGATCATGCCGGAGTAACACGGCGTCGACTTCGGCCCGTGTTCGCCGAGCATCTTGTAGACGGGCATTTTGAGGATCACGCCGGCCAGATCGTGCAGCGCGAAGTCGAGCGGGAGGGCGTCGGTCTTCGTCACGCCGACGGCGGGATCGAACACGTCCGTCAGCCGCCGCCCTTTGAGGGTCGCCGGCAACCGGCCGCGGAGCGCGCCCCAGCCCGAGGCCCCCTTGTCGGTGGTGATTTTCACTACCCGCACCTTCGGCCCCCGCCCATGCACGTCGAGCCGGGCGTTCTTGCCGACCAGCCGCGGCCAGCGCATCGGGATTATGGCCGTTTCCAGTTTCGCGATCGCGTGCCGCTTGAGTTCCTGATTCTCGGCCGCGATCCTGGAAGAATGCGTCTCGGCCGAGCCATCCAGTGCCGCGACTGCCGCGGCATCTCGCCGCGCCAGCGTGGCCATCACCGCCGAAGAAAAGAGAAAATCCCGCCGTTGCATGAGAGTGCCGCTCCGTCAAGGTGCCGGTCGGTCTGCGGAAACGCTACGGTTTCCCTACTCTGCCAATTCGCGAGCCGATGTTCAACCCGCGGGGCGCCCGGCGCCCGTGGCGGGTGCGGCAAATTCCGCTGGCAATGGGGTCGGGTGTGGAAAGTTCAAAATTGCGACCCAACTCGACCCCAAGGGGAAAACACACTCCGCAATTTTGAATTTTCCACACCCGACCCCGAACGCGCCGTGCCAATGAAAATTGCCACGCCGCCTGGCCCGCCAGTCCGCCCGGGAGGTTGCATGAACATCAACGCCACAGCACAATCACTATTGGCTTGGACGGAGGATTGGGCTCTGCTGGGGGAGCGCGCACCGCCCGAAGGGTGGTCCGAGCGCCTTCCCTCCCCGCTTCACTTTAACACCAACGCGAAAAACCCAAGCTCACAAGCACCACAGGCTTCCATCTCTTGACACGCTAACGCAAAACGGTGGGGAATCCAGTTCACGCGGAACCAAGACATCTCAGGCGAGAAGAGGCAATCTGACCACGGAATTTGATCCGTCCAGATCTCCTGGACGCCGGAAATGAAAACTCTCGATGGGAGTTGTGCTATGGGCGATAGGAGGATCGTGCACTCGCCGGAGTGGGAAGACCGGGTTGCCCGGATTGTGAACCAATACGAATCGCAATGGCGGGAACTCATCGAGAAGATCACGCCGCCGGATGCCTTGTCGTTTGTTTCCAGCATCGAGCTGCCGCCCGAGTGGAATTCAGATGAGGCGACCTTTCTGCGCGAAAAGTTGCACAAAGCGCTGGCTTCCGTGGACCAGGATTATCGACGGCGAATTCTGGAGCGCGCCCAACCTGGCACGCAGAACGGCGCGGTGGACGAGACCGTGGTGCCGCAGTCTCCGCCGTCCGATGATGAACGCCGGAGCAATACCGGGTCGGATGTGATTTCGCTCGGACCGCAGCGTTCGGTCGATGTCGAAGAACCGGCGGTGGACGAGCCTCAATTCGACGCCGGCGACAAAATGGAACCGACGGCGACGTTCGCTCCGGACCGGACCGACGGCGATGGACGCGAAATGTTCACGAAGCCGGAGGTGATTGGGCCGACCCGGAGTTTTCAGGGCGACGAGACCGACAAGAAATCGAAAGCCGCAACGAAGAAACGCGCCTCGTCCGATCCCGCCATGCCCGATATTCCGGGGTACAGGATCGAAGGGATTCTCGGTCGCGGAGGGATGGGCATCGTCTATCGCGCCTGGCAGGTGGGGCTGAACCGTCCCGTCGCCCTGAAGATGATTCTGGACAAGCGGCAGGCGGATGATTCCGCCCTGGCCCGTTTCCAGGCCGAGGCCGAAGCGGTCGCGAAACTGGACCACGAGAACATCGTCAAGATCTATGAAATCGGCACAACGGACGGGTTGCCGTATTTCTCGCTGGAATTCGTCGAGGGCCGCTCGCTGCAGGATGAGTGGGACGCCCAGCCTTTAGAGCCGCAACGCTGCGTCGAGATCGTGATGACCCTGGCCCGGGCGATGGAGCGCGCGCATGCGGCGGGGCTGATTCACCGCGACCTGAAGCCGGCGAACGTGCTCGTTCGCAACGACGGGACTTTGAAGGTGACCGACTTCGGCCTGGTGAAACGAATCGAGGATGATTCCGGCCAGACGCAGGCGGGGACGGTGATGGGCACGCCGAGCTACATGGCCCCCGAGCAGGCCCGGGGCGAGACCGACTTGAATCCCTCGGCGGATGTGTACGCATTGGGGGCGATTCTGTATGCGCTGCTGACGGGCCGGCCGCCGTTTCAAGGTCCCAACGCCGTGGAGACGCTGGTGCAGTTGCGGAACAGCGACCCGCTTCCACCGTCACGCTTGCAGCCCGGGATTCCGCGGGACCTGGAGACGATCTGCCTGAAGGCAATCCAGAAGGATCCCGCGAAGCGGTACGGCTCGGCCGCGGAACTGGCCGAGGATCTGCGGCGGTTTCAAACCGGCGAGCCGATCCAGGCGCGCCCGGCCGGCCTCACCGAGCGGGCGTGGCGCTGGTGCCGCCGCAAACCGGTGGCGGCGCTGGCGCTGTTTCTCGGGTTCTGTCTGGCCGTTGGCGGGCCGTTGGCGGCGGCAGTCATCAACACGCAAAAGCATAAGGCCGAAACGGCGCAAAAACTGGCTGAGGACAATGAAGCGAAAGCCGTCAAAAACGAAGCAGAAGCCGTCAAGAACGCCACTGCGCGGAAAAAAGCTCAGCAGAAGGCGGAGAAGAACGCCGTGCTGGCCGGCCGGCAACGGACATTGGCCTTGGCGGCGCTGAATACCATCATCGAGCGCGTCCCCACGGACTTGAAGAACGTGCCCGGAACGCAGGACTTCAAGTCGAAGGTGTTGAGGATTGCGATGATTGGACTCAATCGAGTCGCCGACACAGGAGATCCCAATCTTCGCGACTTCGTGCTCGCTCGCGCTTACGCCAAGACGGGAGAAGGGCTTCTGGAGATCGGGCGGGCGAAGGAGGCCCACGACCAGTTTCAGCGCAGCCATGCGATTCTGGTCCAACTCGCTGAAACGGATAAGAAGACCTCACAATCGATCCATTTCCTGCGCCTGGGCCGCTCGTTTCGCAATCTCGGGCTCTCGGCGGAACGGCTGAAGGGAGTTCAAGCAGCCGAGAAGTACCACAAACACTCCCTCGACGCGCGGCAGCAGGCATTGACGGGCGCGGAAGACCCGCTCTTCGTCAGACAGGAGATGGCCGAAGCGCTCGGGAAACTCGGGGAACTCGACCTGGCGCAGGGACGGACCGAAGAAGCGCTGAAGTACATTCAGGAAGCCGTGAAGTATCGGGAGGAACAGCTCCAGAAGACTCCGGAAGACGCCAAGGCCCGCCGCGAACAGGCGGGGGCGATTCTGTCGATGGGGCACGCCAGCAACAGCCTCGGTCGGCACGCGAAAGCGGCCGAGCATTTTCGAGAGGCGATCTCGGTTCTCAAGCCGCTGGCCGACGGCGGCTCGTTTGCCGGAAAGGCCAACTGGGCCATCGGCCACATCTATCTGGCCAACTCGCGGTTATACGCGGGCGATCCGGAGTCCGCCCTTCCCGGTTTCCGAATCGCCGCTGAGCGATTGGACGAATTGCATCGCAGGTCGCCTCGTCGGGCCGATGTGAAACGGAAACTCGCCCAGGCGCTGTACGGGCTGGGTGTCGCTGAGTCCAGGCTGGGACGGACTCGCGAAGCCCGGCGGGAGTTCGAGCGCAGCCGGCAGATTCGCCAGGAACTCGCCGCCCGCGCTCGCTCGGATGTCGGGTTTCAACAAGCCCTGATGTTTCCCCTGGCCCGGCTGGGTCGAGTGGACGCCGCCGCCGCCATTGCCGATTCGCTGAGGAAGAAACTTTCGAACGACGCCGGCAATTTGTACTTCGTGGCGTGTTGCTACGCGCTGTGCGCGGAAGCCCTGCGGAAGAGCCCGGCCGTCGCCCAACGGCCTCGTTCGAAGTCCTTGCCGCCGAAACACCCGCAGCCGGCCGGGGAATTCGAGTCGCTGGCGATTCAGACGCTTCGCGACGCCGTGGCCAGAGGATACAACAGCGGCTGGTTGATGCGGGTCGATCCCGACCTGGCCCCGCTGCGCGGGAACAAGGAATTCCAGAAGCTCCTCCAACAACTGTCACTCCCTCGTTCCCAAGCTCCAGCTTGGGAACGAGAGTGAGGCGTCTTCGGTTCATTCGTCGCCGGCGGGGTTCCATGCGATTGCTGATCACAATCCCGCACTATTGGCATGCAGCGTCGGAGCAAGGGCAACGACGTCACGGGGCCACCTCCGGCGACGTCGAGTTTCGCCGGCGGGCCTTCCGCCAATGCCTGCTGTCGCTGCACCGGCATTTCGGGTCGGCCCAGTACGTCATGCAGCTTGCCTCGGGGCGGACGCGGCCGGCGAATACGCGCCTGAAGACGCTGCTGCACGTCGTCGTGTGCACGACGGGCGGCCGGCATTTGCTGGACGGGTCGGGCGTCGCGCCCGAGTTCTACCATCACCACGCGACGCGCGCCGAACCGATGCGACTGGGGTTCGAGTGCCACAAGGTTCTCCGCGACCGCTGGGGGAATTACGACTACTACGGTTACCTCGAAGACGATCTGATCGTGCACGACCCGTCGTTGTTTCTGAAGCTGAACTGGTTTCAGGGTTTCGCCGGTCCGGACACCTTGCTGCTGCCCAACCGCTACGAAGGCGGAACCGAACCGCTGGTCAACAAGGCCTACGTCGACGGCGATCTCCCCGAGCACCTAACCGCCGGGTTTCAGGATGTGCACGACCGGCCGGAAATCACCGGAGCGTGGCTGGATGTGCCGGTGATCTTCCGCCGGCCGCTCAATCCCCACTCCGGCTGTTTCTTTCTCACGGGGGAGCAGCTCGCGCACTGGATGAAGCAGCCGTACTTTCTGGATGGAGAGACGTCGTTTGTCGGCCCGCTGGAAAGCGCCGCCACGCTGGGGATTCAAAGGACGTTTCGGATTTACAAGCCGGCGGTGGAGAACGGCAGCTTTCTGGAGATCGAACACTTTGGTTCACGGTTTCTGAGTAAACTGCGGCGCGATTCGTAGCATGTCGTATTTCAACAACCATGCGAGCGTCGCCCGCGCGGTCCGTTCGGTGACGCCGTCTTGCAGGAACACCTCGACCAGTTTCGACAGCGGGCAAGTCTCGGCCGCGGCGTCCATCGCCCGCCGCAGCAAGGCGGCATCGGTGCAACGCCGGTCTGATTCGTAACCCGTCAGCGGGTGGTTCATCACCGCCGACAGGAGCGCGGCGCCGTCGGGAGCGGTTTCCAGCAGGGTGGAGTCGTCCAGCCAGCGCGTCGGATAGCCCGCAAACGTCGTCTCCAGGGGCGGGTAGGCTTCGGGACGTCGCATGCCGACGTCGGGTGACGGGCGTTCCCTCCATTCGGCAATGAGCGTCTGCTGTTCTTCCCACACCGCTTCGTAGCGCTGGATGATCTTCTGCCAGGCGAACTCTTCGACGGCCCGCCGACGGCCGGCCGCACCCAGCCGGTCTCGCAGTTCCCGATCTCGAAACAGCCGGGCGAACGCCGTTGCCACCGCCGGCGTGTCGACCATGACGGCCTGGCTCGATCGGGCCAGGAAATGATCGTAGTCGAGGCTGCCAAAGAGAAGCTGGGACGTCACGTCCGTCGACGCGCCAGAAACCATGTGTGTGGGAACGAGCAGGCCGGTCTCTCCGTCGATCACCAGATCGCGGTAGCCGTTCCAGTCGGTCGCGACGACGGGCAGCCCGCTGGCCATGGCCTCGACGATCACCAGGCCGAACGTCTCCTGGATGTTGTCCGACAGCGAACAGAAGACATCCGCGGCCCGCCACGGCCCGAACCGGTTCTTCTGGTCGAGGCCGTCCAGCACGTCCATTCGGACGTGCGGCCCGAACTCGGTGGCGGCGGAACGGAAGGCGCTCAAAACGGAGTCGTTTGCCGCCCAACCGACGAGTGACAGCCGCACCTTCTTCGCCGTCGCCTTTGCCGCTTCCGAGATACCCCGGAACATCGGAAACGGATGCGCCTTGGCGTGATGCGCCAGCCGCCCCACGAACAGGACGGCGATTTCGTCATCCGCCAGTCCCAGCCTCTGTCGCTCCGCCTGGCGTTCGGCCGGTGTCGCCGGACGGAACCGCTCGGTGTTCACGCCCAGAGGAATCGTCTCCAGCGAGATGCGCGACCGGGGTTGGCCGCCATGCCGCTCGGCCAGATACGTCCCGAAGGTTTCCATCACCTGCCGGACCATGTTCGTCACCGCGCGGGAAGTGCAGATCAGGCGATCGTAAGGCTCCCAGGGATCGATGATCAGCCCGCGAAGGACTTCGACTGCGCGGTGCGAACAGAGCGTATGCGTCACGCCGCACAGTGCAAAGCCGTGGGGAGAACCCGCTCGGCGTGCCCACGCAAAGCGCGGGTCGGGCGGCGTGGGAAAGTGAATCAGCGAAACCGGCGGCGAAGGCAGGAAATCCTGGTGGAATCGCTGCTCGGTGACGTGCCGCAGTTTTCGCTGGCGGGTCCGGCTGGAGGGGTGCGTCTTACATGTCTCCAGCAACGAAGCCGCCGCGGCGTCGCTGGGTGTGACGGCCAGCAGCGATTCCCAGTGGCCGTGTTCGAGGTAGGCGTCGAGGAACTCTTTGCCCGCGACCTGCCGGCCCATCAAGCCTTTCGGCTGCCCGGGGCGGGTCGGCGCCCGCTTGAGCATCTCCCGGTAGGCGCCGTCATCGTAGTACAGCGCGATTGGTCGAAGATCCGACATTCCAGAGCACCATTTGCCATCGAAGCCGGATTCGTGAGAACTCGGCCGAACGCGGAATCGAGTGTCGAAAGGCTCACGACTTCGGCTACGAGTCTTGCGGCAGACTTGTGGACGATTCGCGTTGTCAGATGTTTAAGAGCGACTCATCGATCCCCGTGAAGATTTCATCCAGGGACGCATGGAAGCGATCTTCCTCCTCGTTGCCGAGGAACCAGTCCAGGTCCTGGCCGCCGTTGAGAATGTCGCGGTCGCCGTCGTCGAAGACCGTGACGCCTTTCACCAGTGCATAATCCCGGGTCGGGTCGCTGAGCGCGGCGACGCGGGCCGCGTAGTCGACCGTGCGGTCGCCCCATATGCTGGCAATGTTCCGCAGCGCGCGGTCCCGATCGTCGAAGACCAGAACGCCGCCGATCAGCAGGTCTTCCTCCCCCTGCGACAGCAGGCGGTCCGCGCCGTCGCCGCCGATCAGAATATCACGGCCGGCGCCGCCGAAAAGGGCGTCGTCCCCCTCTCCGCCCAGGATCACGTTGTCGCCGGCTCCGCCGATCAGGATGTCCCGGCCCGCATCGCCGAACAGCAGGCTGTCGATGGCGAGATGGCTGGAGACGCGGATGACGTCGTCGCCCGCCTGGCCGAACGCGATCAGGCGTTGGATGGCGTCGTCGCCGGCGATATCGACCACGTTGACGGTTCCGTCTGCCAGCGTGGTCGTCATCTGGAAGCCCGTCGCCGAGGGGGCGACATCCGCCGTCACCGTCTCCTGGCCGTCGGGCGTGGACGTGCGGATTGTCGCTGAAACGCCGCTTGCTCCCAAGGCGAGGAAATCGATCGCGTCGTTGAATTCGGTGCCGCCCACCAGCACGGCCAAGGCGCTTTCGTTCCAGGGGTCGGCCTGGACGTCGATGTAGCGGATGTCGATTTCGTGGACGGCGACTTCGCTGACGAAACCCCGGTCGTCTGTCGCAAACGCGCGGATCGTACGCAGTCCGACGCTCTCATAGATGCGAGCGAATTCCACGACCGGGTCGGGATCGGTCAGGATCTCCTCGAATGTTCCATCACCATCGAGGTCGATGTGGAATTCCGCAATCGGATCACCCGGGTCGAACGCCGTGAATGTGAACGACCGCTCCTGCCAGCGAACGCCCGAGGCGGGACCTTCAATCGTGACAACCGGCGGGGCGTTCGCGACCGTGACGACGGCCGTGGCGCCGGCGCCGGCCCCCTCGTCGTCCGTGACCGCCAGGGTGACGGTGTACTCGCCGTCGTCGATCGGCGTGAAGACAAACGCGCTCATGTGGCCGTCGGCGATCACCTGGCCGTTGTCCGCGCTGACCTGCCACAGGAACGTATGAGTATCGCTGAGCGCGTCGTCGAAGCTGGCCGTCAGGCTGACCGGCTGATTCTCAGTGCCGGTCAGCTCGCCCACGATGCTCACGTTTTGCGGCGGGGCGTTCTGCACGAACACTTCGACGAAGTCCGTCGATTGCCCGCCGTCGTCATCGCTGACCGTCAACTGCACGACGTAGATGCCGTTGTCGTCCGGCGTGAACCCGAAGCCGGCCCCCTCGCCCGTGGCCAGCACTTGGCCGTCCGGACTGAAGAGCGTCCAGCCGACGGTGACCTCCGGCAGGTCCGCGGGAACGTCGGCGAACCCGGCCGTAAAGCTGATCGGCTGCGCCTGCGGATGCAACACCCGGTTTTTGCCCGCGTCAACGTCGCGCGGCGCGAGGTTGCGGACACCGATCGCCGCTTCGGCCGTTAAGGTCTCGCCCTGGTCGGTCAGCGTCACCATCAGCGTGAACAGGTCCGGCGTCGCGCCGGGTTGATCGTCGCCGTAAGTGTGGCTGACGGAGAACGTGCCGTCAGTCGATTCGATCGACTGCGGCTCGTTGTTGTCTCCCCAGTTGACGACAATGCTTTCCGCACCGCCGTCGAATCGGCCGGAAAGCGCGACGCTCTCTCCCTCGTTGATCGTCGATCGGTCCAGGGTGATCGAGAGGCGGCCGGCACGAAACGTCGCCGCCCCCCCGCGGTCGATCAGCACGTCTTCGGCGAAGTTGAAACCGAAGATCTGATCGCGGCCGGAGCCGCCGATCAACGTGTCCTCGCCCGCGCCGCCGGAAAGCGAATCGCCGCTCGCCTCCTGCCCCGCCAGGTCCGGCGAACTGCGGTACAGGAACAGCTCGTACCCGCCGACGTCGTTGTCCGCCACGCCGGGATGCAGCGGGAAGGCCTCCGCGAACGCCTCGACGTCGAAGTCGGGCACGTAGGTCGAGAACTCCGGCGAGCGGAACTGGAACGTATCGACCTCGATGAAGTACGTCCCCGTCGCCGGCAGCCTGACATCCAGCAGAATGGAATCGGTCAGTTCGAGGTTGTCGTCGTTGAAGGCGCCGAGCACGCTGCCGTAGTAGTCCAGCTTCCGGCCGGCCGAATCGTAGATCCGCAGCATCGAGTCGATCGATTCACCGATGCGGTCCAGCGAGGCGGAAAGGACTTCCACGGTGAGCAGGTCGCCGGCCATTCCCTGGATGGCGTAGAAATCGCTCTCGGCGATGCCGTCGTCGGTCAACTCGATGAGGCCTTCCACGTTGAGCGCCGCGACGGTGCGGTCCTCGCCCTGGATCGGCACCGACACCATCTCCAGTTCCCCGAGGTCCTGGGCGAGATGCGGGACGTTTTCGATGATGACCTGTGGGGAACCGTCGAACGGATCGACTTCGCCGATCGACGTCCCGGTTTCCGCGAAGGCGAGTTTGATGCGTTCTCGCTCGCCGAAGAAGGGATTGCCCGCCGCATCCACGAGGCTCGTGCCCACGGAACCGGGCGAAGCCGACAGGTGGAAGCGGGTCTGGTCCGCTTCGGTCAGGCCGGGATAGTCCGGCAGGAACCGGGCGGGGTTGAGCTTGGAGTAGATGCCGGCGCCGAGGCCGCCGAACGAATCGTGATGCTTCAGCCCGAACTGGTGGCCGAGTTCGTGTGCGGCGATCGTCGAGGAAAGGGCGACGAAGTTCTGCGACGTGGGGGCCAGGCCGTTGCGCTCGCCCAGGAACCCGTTGACGTCGATGATGACGGTGCCAGACAGTTCGACAATCCGCCAGCCCAGTTGCGACGCCCGTCCGCCGGGACGCGGGACGCCGTTGAACAACGGAGCGGCGTTGAACAAGACCGTGACGAACGGACCCTCGGCGGTCCTGGTCTGGGTGAACTCGAAATCGAAATCGGCGAAGTCGGCGGCCAGGCGTTGTTCGATGGCGAGGCGTTCGTCTTCCGAGTAGACGTGCTCGCCCGCTTCTTCGTCCGTCTGGGAGTCGAAATCGAGGAACACCCGCTTGGTGACGCTGGCCTGAACGAGGTCGTTCCCCGCGCCGCCGTTCAGGTCGTCCCGGCCGCCGCCGCCGAACAGCTTGTTGTCGAGGTCGTTGCCGAAGATCTGGTCGGAGAACGCCGTGCCGGTCACATTCTCCATGCTCTGCGGGTTGGCAATGGTCAGGAACAGGTTGCCCGCAACTGCTTGCGGATCCGTCATCGCCAGGTCGATGGTGACGGCCTGCGGGAACCGGCCGAAATCGAGCATGTCCGAACCCGGCCCAGCGGTGGCGGCCAGCGTGACGATACCATCCTCCTCCATCATCTCGTCTTCGACGATCGTGTCGCTGCCGTCCGACGCGGCGTCGAACTGATAGGTGTCGTCACCGGCGCCGCCATTCAGCAGATCGTCGCCGGCGCCGCCGTTGAGGGTGTCGTTGCCCGAGCCGCCCAGCAGCGTGTCGTTGCCCAGCCCGCCAAGGAAAACGGCGTCGCCGGAAAACGCGGAAGCGTCGAGCAAGTTGTCGCCGTCGCCGCCGATGAGCTGGACCCGTTCGATTTCCGAATGAGTTGTGACACCGTTGGCGGTCAGCGTCGCGTCGGTGAGGAACATGTCGGTGTCGGCGGATTCGATCAACCAGTCATTGTCTCCCGCCCCGCCGACGACCGTTTCATCCCCCGCGCCGCTGAGAATCGTATCGCTGCCGGCGTTGCCGAGAATCTGCGTCTGCGAGCCGGCGAGAGACTGAGACAGCACGGCGTCGTTGCCGGCGCCGGCGTCGATCAGGCTGCTGTGAGGTCCGCCGAAGATCAGGTCGTTGCCTTCGCCGCCGAACAGTGTCTCCTCGCCATCTCCGGCGACGAGGGTGTCGTTTCCGATTCCACCGTCGAGCGTATCGTTGCCAACGGCCCCCGTCACCGAATCGTTGCCGTCGCCGCCGTCGAGGACGTCGTTGCCTTCTCCACCGATGATGCTGTCGTCGCCGCCCCCGCCGGCGATCGAATCATTGCCGGCGCCGTCGAAGATCAGGTCGTTTCCTTCGCCGCCGAAGATCGTGTCGTCGCCCAGGA